>Ga0209916_1000096_pt1 | contig 197005 bp, 157 predicted proteins | sample ThiBio_1000_plan_FD_183956 | JGI IMG/M metagenome (GOLD analysis project Ga0209916, IMG submission 183956) | Wastewater bioreactor microbial communities from Cape Town, South Africa - Thiocy_solids_2 (SPAdes) | ecosystem: Engineered > Bioreactor > Thiocyanate-remediating > Anaerobic-Aerobic ...
CCCCGCCACACCTCCGGCCCCCGGGCGATCCTCACCATCCCCGCTGCCCGGGCGTCCGCGCCGATGCCCACCTCGTCGTACTCGGCGAAGTACCCCTCCATCGCCTGCCGCCAGGCCTCGACATCGAAGCCGTGCTCGCCGTCCAGTTCGCCCAGCGCCGCGTACCGCCGGTGGGCGGCCAGCTCGACCCGCCGGAACAGCGCGTTGCGCACCATGACGGTGAACCCTCGGACGTTCGCGGTGATCCCCCGAGCGGCCGTTCCGGGCCGAACCTCCTGCGACGTACCGGCTTCAGCCTCATCCGGGTGCGCCAGCGCCTCCCACTCGGCCAGCAGGCTGGAGTCCACGCCGCGCACCAACTCGCCGAGCCAGGAGATCACGTCGACCAGCTCGTCCGTCCGCGCAGCGAGCGGCACGGTGCGGCGCAGCGCTCGGTAACCCTGCGCCAGGTAGCGCAGCACCACTCCCTCCGAGCGGGCCAGCTGGTACTCGGAGATGTACTCGGAGAACGTCATGGCACGGGAGAACATCTCCCGCACCACAGATTTCGGCTCCACCTCGAACTCGGCAACCCACGGGTGCCCGCGCCGGTAGGAGGCGTAGGCGAAGTCGATCTCGTCGGCCAGCGGCTTGGGGTAGTCGATCTCCTCCAGTCGGGCCATCCGCTCCTCGTACTCCAGCCCCTCGGCCTTCATCGCGGCGATCGCCTCGCCGCGCGCCCGGTTGCGCTGCGCCACCAGCACCGGGGTGGGGCCGGGCAGTGTCGCCTCGACCACGCTGACCACGTCCAGTGCGTACTCCTCCGACGCCCGGTCCAGCAGGTCGATTGCGGCCAGCACCAGCGGCGAGAGGGGTTGATCCAGTGCGAAATCCAGCTGCAGGTCAGTCGTGAGCACGAAGCGCCGGCCGTGCTCGTCGACCTCGTCCAGCCGGCGCACCACACCGGCGTCCAGTAGCGACCGGCCGATGCCAATGGCCCGGCGAATCAGCTGGATCTGCCGGCGCCGCGGTTCGTGCGAGGACTCGATCAGATGCCGGAGTCCGGCGACGGCGTCGGTGGGGCGCGCGAGCATGGCCAGCACCACGGTGTGCGAGATGCGCAGGTGTGGGGTGAGGGGCTCGGGTTCGGCGGTGACGAGCCTGTCGTAGGTCTGCTCGGTCCAACTGATTTGGCCCTCGGGGGCCTTGCGCTTGACGGTCTTTCGTTTGCGGGACGGATCCTTCGCGGCCTTCGCCTCTGCCTTGGCCGCTGCCTTGGCGTTCTCCACGGCGAACTCCGGCGCCAGTACCTCGACGTAGCCGTCGGTGTCGAACCCGGCCCGTCCCGCCCGGCCGGCGATCTGATGGAACTCCCGCGCGGTGAGCACCCGGGATCGGTGTCCGTCGTACTTGGCCAGCGCGGTGATCAGCACGGTACGGATCGGCACGTTGATCCCGACGCCCAGGGTGTCGGTGCCGCAGATCACCGCGAGCAGCCCGGCCTGCGCCAGCCGTTCCACCAGCCTGCGGTAGCGGGGCAGCATCCCGGCGTGGTGCACCCCGACGCCGGCCCGCACCAGCCGGGACAGCATGCGCCCGAACCCCTTGGAGAATCGAAAATCTCCGATGACGTCGGCGATCTGGTCCCGCTGGGCGCGGCTGACCAGACCGAGTCCCACCAGACCCTGGGCGCGTTCCGCCGCAGCCGCCTGGGTGAAGTGCACCACGTACACCGGGGCGCGCTCGGCCTCGACGATCCTGCGCACCGCCTCCGGGACGTCGAACAGCCGGTACTCGAAGTGCAGCGGCACCGGTCGCTGCACCCCGGTGATCACCTCGGTGTGCCGCCCGGTGCGGTCGGCCAGATCGTCGGCGATGGTGGTGACGTCGCCCAACGTGCCGGACATCAGCAGGAACTGGGTCCCGGGCAACTCCAGCAAGGGCACCTGCCAGGCCCAGCCGCGCTGCCGGTCGCCGTAGTAGTGGAACTCATCCAGCACCGCCACCCCGACGTCGGAGCCGGCCGTGCTCCCCGACGACTGGCCCCTCAGCGCCGTCACCGCCAGGATCTCCGCCGTGCAGCAGATGATCGGGGCGTCCGGGTTGACGGCGGAATCACCGGTGAGCATGCCGACCTTGTCGGCGCCGAAAACGCCGACCATCTCGAAGAACTTCTCGCTGACCAGCGCCTTGACCGGTGCGGTGTACCAGGCGCGGCGCCCGGTGGCCAGTCCGGCGGCCAGCGCAGCGATGGCGACCATGGTCTTGCCGGAGCCGGTGGGAGTGGCCAGCACCACGTTGTCGCCGGTCACCAGGTGCAGCAGGGCATCGTCCTGATGCGGGTACAGCGGGCGTCCGCCGGCAGCGGCCCAGTCAGTGACGGCGGTGTACAGGGCATCCGGGTCGTCGGACAGCGCTCCGCCGGGCAGCAGCAACGGCTGCCCGGCGGAGGCCATGGTGTTGGTCAGATCTGTCAGATCCGATCAGGAGGCCTGAGCGATGCAGACCACTCGGTCATCGGCCTGATACGCGCGGCCCTGGGTGCCTTCCGGACAGGCATTCTCGTCGGTCGACCCCTCGATGATCTTCTCCACCTTGTACCCCGCGGACGGGTCCGAGCACGCGACCTTGTCGAAGTCGGTTGACAGGCAGTCGCCCTGGGCCAGAACCAGACTTACGCAGAGCGTGTACTGCTTCTTGCCGCCGTCCTTCGTGTACAGGCTCACGTCCGAATCCTCGACGTTGGCGCAGGCATCCTGATCCGATGTGCCATCGATGCGCTTCTGCACCTTGTACTGCGCCCCATCGGACGTGCAATCCACCACTTTGACGTCGGTCTCGCTGCTGTACTGGATGCAGTCGCCGACCTTCGCGTAGTCCGGGTCGGACTTGCGGTTCACCACATACAGCACGATGCCCAGCACCACGATGACGACCACGGCGACGGCCAGGATGATGCGCGGGGTCGTGGACTTCTTCGGCTGCTCACCCGGCGCAGGCGGCATGCCCGGAGCACCCGGGGGCGGGTACATCCCGCCGGGTTGGCCGGGCGGCGGGTAAGCACCCGGCTGCCCGGGAGGCGGGTAAGCACCCGGCTGACCCGGCGGCGGGTCGACGTTCGGCTGCTGGTGGGCCCCGGACGGCGGCTGATACGCCCTCGGGTCCGGCGGCTGATACGCGCTCGGATCCGGCGGCTGATACGCACTCGGGTCCGGCGGCTGATACGCGTTCGGATCCGGCGGCTGGTTGGGATCTGGATACTGCGGCGTGGTCATCTAGTCCTCCCCGACGTTGGTAGTGGCACGCGCAGGGAGAGACTGTACCGGTTGCGAACGGGTGCCCATGGCCACTCGTTCGGGCGCGCGATCAGTACGATCTGCGACCATGACGACCGTCGGGGGACGCTCCACCATCGGCGCGCTGGTCGCGGTGACCGGGTGGCGGGTCGCGCTGGCAGCCGTCGCTTGGTACGGGTTCGCCAAGGCGATGCACGGCATTCCAGACAACATCGTGTACTTCTCGCAATTGTCCACGCTCGCCGTCGCGGTCGTGGCCAGCGTCGCGACCTTCTCTCCGCTGTGGAACGGCGGGCGCATCGAGGGCAACGCCGGGTTTCTGCGCGGCGGCGCCGTCACCTACGCGACCGTCACGATGCTGGTGTTCAACTTCGTCATGCAGGGTGGTCTGGACACCGCGGGAAGCCGGATCGAGCACCTGGTCGTGCCGCTGATGGCGATCGCCGACTGGCTCGTCGTCGGGCATAACCAGGGCCGGGTGCGCGCTTGGGTGCCGCTGCTGTGGCTGGTCCCGGTAGCCGCCTATCTGCCGCTGTACGTCGGGGAGTCGCACCGGCGTGGCCACTCGCTGTACGGCTTCCTGGATCCGGCCGACACCGACTTCGTGGGCTGGGTGGTGGGTCTGCTGGTGGCCTTCGCCGCGCTCGGCTACCTGTACTGGGGACTCGGCCGGGCACGTCGCGCGCTGCTGTCACCACCAAACAGGGCGGTGACGGAGCCGGCGGTGCCTTCGCCGTCCTGACGCGATGTGCCCCGACGGGGTGCTCAACGGGGACATCGTCACCGCCCGCATCTCGGGGGGAATCCCGGCTGTCGGGGTCCGGTTGGACAATGGGTGTGGCTGCCGGGACGATCGTCACCGCCGTGATGTCGCCTGCGCCGCGCTCCGGCCGAAGGGACCCACGTGACAGACGGACCGCTGATCGTCCAGTCCGACAAGACGCTGCTGTTGGAGGTCGCCCACCCGGATGCGCCCGCCGCCCGTGCCGGCATCGCGCCATTTGCCGAACTGGAGCGCTCCCCCGAGCACGTGCACACCTACCGGATCACCCCGCTCGCGTTGTGGAACGCGCGGGCCGCCGGGCACGACGCCGAGCAGGTGGTGGACGCGCTGGTGCGCTGGTCTCGGTTCCCGGTGCCGCAGGCGCTGCTGGTCGATGTGGTCGACACCATGGGGCGCTACGGCCGGCTGGTGCTGCAGTCGCATCCGGCGCACGGGCTGATCATGGTCAGCCGGGATCGCGCGGTGCTGGAGGAGGTGCTGCGCCATAAGAAGGTCACGCCGATGCTCGGCCAGCGCATCGACGACGACACGGTGCTGGTGCACCCTTCCGAGCGTGGCCGGCTCAAGCAGGCGCTGCTCAAGGTGGGCTGGCCAGCAGAGGACGAGGCGGGGTACGTCGACGGCCGGGCGCATGAGATCACGCTGGCCGAGAATGGTTGGCACCTGCGGGATTACCAGACTTCGGCGGCGGATGGCTTCTGGGCTGGGGGCTCCGGAGTCGTGGTGTTGCCCTGCGGCGCCGGCAAAACGCTGGTCGGGGTGGCGGCGATGGCCAAGGCTCAGGCCACCACGCTGATCCTGGTGACCAACACGGTGGCCGGGCACCAGTGGCGACGCGAGCTGTTGGCCCGCACCACGCTGACCGAGGACGAGATCGGCGAATACTCCGGGGATCGCAAGGAGATCCGGCCGGTGACGATCGCCACCTACCAGGTGCTGATCCGCAAGACCGGCGGCGAGTACCGGCACCTGTCGCTGCTGGACTCGCACGACTGGGGCCTGATCATCTACGACGAGGTGCACCTGCTGCCCGCCCCGGTCTTCCGGATGACGGCCGACCTGCAGTCGCGTCGGCGGCTCGGGCTGACGGCCACCCTGATCCGGGAGGACGGCCGGGAGACCGACGTGTTCTCGCTGATCGGGCCTAAGCGATACGACGCGCCGTGGAAGGACATCGAGACCCAAGGCTGGATCGCCCCGGCCGACTGCACCGAAGTGCGGGTGACGATGACGGAGGCCGAACGCATGGCCTACGCGCTGGCCGAGCCGGAGGATCGATATCGGATCGCGTCCACCGCGCGGACCAAACTGCCGGTGGTGAAGGCGATCCTGGACCGTCACCCCGGGGAGCCAACCCTGGTGATCGGCGCGTACCTGGACCAACTGGACGAGATCGGTCAGGCGCTCGACGCGCCGGTGGTGCAGGGCTCCACGACGAACCGGGAGCGAGAGCGGCTGTTCGACGCGTTCCGGGCCGGTGAGGTCCCGGTGCTGGTGGTGTCCAAGATTGCGAACTTCGCCATCGACCTGCCGGAGGCTGCGGTCGCGGTGCAGCTGTCTGGCACGTTCGGGTCGCGGCAGGAGGAGGCTCAGCGGCTGGGGCGGATCACCCGGCCCAAGCACGACGGCCGGCAGGCACACTTCTACGCGATAGTCGCCCGGGACACGATCGACACCGAGTACGCCGCGCACCGGCAACGGTTCCTGGCCGAGCAGGGGTACGCGTATCGGATCGTGGACGCCGACGACCTGCTAGGCCCGGCCCTGCCGGAGATCCCCGACCTGCCGGAGTGATCGCCGCGTTCCCGCGGGAACGTCCTTTCCGGCAAACCGCCCACGATAGATGGCCGGGGATCGGCGCGCCCTGGAGCGCGGCGGCCCCGCGAAAGGCTCAAAGTCAGGCGGCCGTGTCGACGACCGGGGTGCATCACCCCGTCGGCCCCACCGACACTATGCGGCGTCGCGCCCGGCAGCTCGCCCAGGAGACCGCCGAGAACCAGTCGTCGATCTGCCCCGGACGTGAGAGGGCAATTCCGCCCTTTCCTGGTCCACGATCACCGTCGTCGGCGTCCCCTCCATGCCGCACTTACGTATCGTAACCGGCAGGTTCAGCGGCGGGAGATCCAGAACCGGACGCACTCTGATCTGCAATCGGGGATCTCGGAGACGGACGATCCCCGGGCTGCTCCGACCTGCTGGCACCCGTCACTACTGATCGTGATCTGCCATCAGGTGGGGCCGACTGGACAAGTGTCGGCAGCCCGGGGATCGGGTGGTTGTCCGGATTTCGCCAGGCCACCGCGACGCGGATGACTCCAGCTGGATGCGCGGCGTCCTAGCGGACAGCCACCTCACGAGTCCGATAGCTATGCAACTTCGGATCACCTCCCTTCCCGTGTACCGCCGAGGCTAGCTACACCGTCGTCCCCCCGCAACGGATAAAGCCCGGCGCGTCGAGGTGCGCCATCTCGCGGGGGTCGCCAGCCCGGAAGCGCCACATGCCCTGGACGCGCTTCGGGGCACCCGCGCGTCCTCCGGGCGCCGGTACCGGACCGACTCGCCGCCCGGTGCTTGAATCCGGGTATGAAGCGCATCGGATTTCTCTCTTTCGGCCACTGGACCTCGTCCCCGGCCTCTGCCGTCCGCACCGCCTCGGACGCCCTGCTGCAGTCCATCGACCTGGCCGTGGCCGCCGAGGAGGTCGGTGCGGACGGGGCGTACTTCCGGGTGCATCACTTCGCCCGCCAGTTGGGCTCACCGTTCCCGCTGTTGGCCGCGGTCGGCGCCCGCACCAGCCGCATCGAGATCGGCACGGCCGTGATCGACATGCGTTACGAGAACCCGCTGTACATGGGCGAGGACGCCGGGGCCGCCGACCTGATTGCCGGCGGCCGACTGCAGCTGGGAATCAGCCGGGGATCACCGGAACAGGTCGTCGACGGCTTTCGCTACTTCGGGCATGCCCCCCGGGACGGAGAGAGCGACGCCGACATGGCCCGCCGGCACACGGCAGAATTCCTGCAGGCGTTAACCGGGGAGGGTTTCGCTCAACCGAACCCGCGGCCGATGTTCCCGAACCCGCCCGGACTGCTGCGGATAGAGCCGTACTCACAGGGCCTACGCGAACGGATCTGGTGGGGCGCCGGCACCCGGGCGACGGCCGAGTGGACCGCTCAGCAGGGCATGAACATGATGAGCTCAACCCTGCTCACCGAGGACACCGGCGTGCCGTTCCACCAGCTGCAGGCCGAGCAGATCCGACGCTTCCGCGATGCCTGGAAGGCCGCCGGTCACCAACGCATGCCGCGAGTGTCGGTCAGCCGCAGCATCTTTCCGCTGGTGACCGACATGGACCGGGCGTACTTCGGGCCGGAGACGCACAGCCGGGACCAGGTCGGGATGCTGGAGGGAGGCCGAGCCCGGTTCGGCAAGACCTACGCCGCGGAGCCGGACGAGCTGATCCGGCAGCTCGCCGAGGACGAGGCGATCGACGCCGCCGACACCCTGCTGCTGACGGTGCCCAACCAGCTGGGCGTGGACTACAACGCGCACATCCTCCAGACGGTGGTCCAGGAGGTGGCACCGGCGCTGGGCTGGCGCTGACCGGATCGGGATTCTGCCGGAAACCGACGGCCAGATCGCCCGCCCGAGCGTTTGCGCAGGTCGTGGTGATCTTGGTCGAGTCTGGCCGTCACAAAACGGCAGGATCCGTAGTCGCCCGGGCCCTGCCTCCACGGGCTGGCTCTTCCCCGGAGTCGCCGCCCCCGCCCTGAGATGCGGAACGGCCCGCCACCCCCGAAGGGGTGACGGGCCGTGTGCAGCCTGTCAGGCGGCGGGACTCAGAAGTCCATGCCGCCCATGCCGCCGTCGCCACCCGGAGCGGCCGGCGCGGCCTTCTCCGGCTTGTCCGCGACCACGGCCTCCGTGGTCAGGAACAGCGCGGCGATCGACGCGGCGTTCTGCAGCGCCGAGCGGGTGACCTTGGCCGGGTCGATGATGCCGGCCTTGAGCAGGTCCTTGTACTCGCCGGTGGCAGCGTCCAGACCCTCGCCCGCAGGCAGGTTCTTGACCTTCTCCGCCACGACGCCGCCCTCGAGACCGGCGTTCACCGCGATCTGCTTGAGCGGTGCCTCCACGGCGGTCGCGACGATGTTCGCACCCGTCGCCTCGTCACCGGTCAGCGACAGCCCCGCCAGGGCGGTCTTGGCGGCCTGCAGCAGGGCCACGCCGCCACCGGCGACGATGCCCTCCTCCACGGCGGCCTTGGCGTTGCGCACGGCATCCTCGATGCGGTGCTTGCGCTCCTTGAGCTCCACCTCGGTTGCGGCCCCGGCCTTGATCACCGCAACGCCACCGGCCAGCTTGGCCAGCCGCTCCTGCAGCTTCTCGCGGTCGTAGTCGGAGTCCGACTTGTCGATCTCTGCGCGGATCTGCGCGACCCGGCCGGCGATCGAGTCGGCGTCACCGGCGCCGTCCACGATGGTGGTCTCGTCCTTGGTGACCACCACCTTGCGGGCGGTGCCCAGCAGGTCGAGCGTGGCGCTCTCCAGCTTCAGGCCGACATCCTCGGTGATGACCTGGCCACCGGTCAGGATCGCGATGTCCTGCAGCATGGCCTTGCGGCGGTCGCCAAAGCCCGGGGCCTTGACGGCCACGGACTTGAAGGTGCCCTTGATCTTGTTGACCACCAGGGTGGCCAGGGCCTCGCCCTCCACGTCCTCGGCGATGATCAGCAGCGGCTTGCCGGCCTGCATGATCTTCTCCAGGATCGGCAGCAGATCCTTGACCGCGGAGATCTTGCTGCCGTACAGCAGGATGTACGGGTCGTCCAGGACGGCTTCCTGACGCTCCAGGTCGGTGGCGAAGTACAGCGACGTGTAGCCCTTGTCGAAACGCATGCCCTCGGTGAGCTCCAGCTCCAGCCCGAAGGTCTGCGACTCCTCGACGGTGATGACGCCTTCCTTGCCGACCTTGTCCATCGCCTCGGCGATCATCTCGCCGATGGTGGTGTCCGCGGCCGAGATCGACGCGGTTGCGGCGATCTGCTCCTTGGTCTCGACCTCCTTGGCGTCGGCCAGCAGCTGCTGGGCGATCGCGTCGGTGGCCTTCTCGATGCCCTTCTTCAGGGCCATCGGGTTGGCGCCGGCGGCCACGTTGCGCAGGCCCTCACGGACCAGGGACTGCGCCAAAACCGTTGCCGTCGTCGTACCATCTCCAGCGACGTCGTCGGTCTTCTTGGCAACTTCCTTGACGAGCTCGGCCCCGATCTTCTCGTACGGGTCCTCCAGCTCGATCTCCTTGGCGATCGACACACCATCGTTGGTGATGGTGGGAGCGCCCCACTTCTTCTCCAGGACCACGTTGCGGCCGCGCGGGCCCAACGTCACCCGGACGGCGTCGGCGAGGGTGTTCATCCCGCGCTCGAGCCCGCGACGCGCTTCCTCGTTGAAAGCGATCAGCTTGGCCATGAGGTGTTCAATCCTCCAGGTTTTCCCTGGCTCAGGACCTGGTGGGCCCGGAGCACAGTGACAGCAGGGTTCCGGTCGACTGCGGCGCCCGCGACGGACGGACCGCATCCGCCGGGCATGGACCCGAACGGGGACGATCCTCGCCGAACCGACCTAGCACTCGGACACCCCGAGTGCCAATATCGAGTCTGGCACTCTCTGGGTGAGAGTGCAAGCGCCCGGGAGCTGGCCCCCCGCTGCATGGATCAACATCGCCGGCATGCACGAACGTTGTCCCACCAGTCACACCATTCACAAACCGGCGAACTTCGTGCATGCGGCCGGGTCGGGCGGGCCGACGAAGGGGGTACGAGTCAGCGCAGACCTGCCCGAGCGGCCGCTGCCACCGCCTCGGCCATCCGGTCGATTCGCGGCGAGCGCAACCGCCAGGCCTGCCAGTACAACGGCACGTCGATGTGCTCCCGCCCCGCCAGGTGCACCAGCGCCCCACCCGGCACATCGACGAGCTGAGCCACCGGCACCATCCCCCAACCCAGCCCGGCGACCACCGCGGCCAGGAATCCCTGTGACGAGGGCACCACGTGCACCGGCGGGCCGGCGCCGGCACTCGCGCGGCGACCACCTGCGGTGGCGTCGTCACCGGCTCGTTCACCCCCAACGCCGTGCCGCTCCAGGAAGGCGTGCTGCAGGTCGTCCTTGTCGTTGAACCGGACCACCGGCAGGCGCGCCCAGTCGATCCGGCCGGCGCGCCGGTAGGTCCCGCGCAACGCAGGAGCGGCCATCGGCAGGTACCGCATGCTGCCCAGCGGCCGGATCGCGCAGCCCTGCACGGCGACCGGGTCGGAGGTGACGGCGCCGATCACCTCACCGGAGCGCAGCAGCGCGGCCGAGTGGTCCTGGTCCTCCACGTGCAGGCGCAGCGTGACATCACCCCAGGCCGAGACCCTGGCCAGCACCGGCGCGAACCAGGTGGCCAGTGAGTCCGCGTTGATCGCGACCGCGAGGTCGACGGTCCCGTCGCCAGCCGGCTCCAGTTCGGCGAGGGCATCCGCCTCGAGCACGGTCAGCTGACGGGCCATCCGCACCAGCACCTGCCCCGCGTCGGTCGGCGTGCACGGCACGGTCCGGCGCAGCACCGGCCTGCCCACGGCCGACTCCAGTGCCTTGATCCGCTGACTGACCGCGGAGGCGGTGACGTGCAACGAGCGGGCGGCCGCCTCGAAAGTACCGGCGTCGACGATGGCCAGCAGCGCGCGGAGCTGATCCGACTGCATGAAGCAATACTAATGTTTCTTCAGTTTTCGTAGTTTGGCTTCAGGTTGGTCGCGCCCTACCGTCGGTGACGTGCCCTCCGTGACCGACGCCCTCCCGCTCCTGCTGGCCGGCCTGGCGACCGGGCTGTCGCTGATCGTCGCGATCGGTGCGCAGAACGCCTACGTACTGCGCACCGGCTTGGCCCGCTCGCACGTGGGCGCCGTGGTGGGCATCTGCATCGGCGCCGATGTGCTGCTGATCGTCGCCGGGGTGCTCGGTATCGGGGCGCTGGTCACGCGGATGCCCACCGCGCTGATGGCGCTGCGCTGGATCGGGGCGGCGTACCTGGTCTGGTATGGCATCCGTTCGCTGCTCGCCGCCCGGTCGGCGCACACGCTGGCCGCAGCGCAGGCGCCGGCCCGGTCGGTGGTGCTGACCATCCTGGCGCTGACGTTCCTGAACCCGCACGTGTACCTGGACACCGTGCTGATGCTGGGCAATCTGGCCAACCAGCACGGCCCGGGCGGGCGGTGGTGGTTCGCCGTCGGGGCATGCGTGGCGAGCACCATCTGGTTCGCCGGGCTGGGATTCGGTGCGCGAGGCGCCTCCCGGTGGGCTGCCCGGCCGGCGGTGTGGCGCGCGCTGGACATACTGATCGGGCTGACCATGCTGGCCGTGGCCGCGCTGCTCGTGCTGGATGGAGGGCGGTGACGTCGCCCCGCGGCGCCCGGTCCGGTCAGGGCAGCCGGCCCCAGTCGCGCAGCGCCTGCACCAGACCGTCCGTCACCGGCAGGTCTTCCACCTCGTCGGGCCACACCCAGCGCAGATCGGCGGCATCGGACGCGGCCACGGCCCCGTCGGCATCGCCGTCGGCGACGGCCGCGTCGTAGTCGTAAATCTCGTACACCGCATCGTCCGGGCCGGGCAGTTCCGTCCGGCCGGCCAGCTCGCCCACGCGCACGACAAGCCCTGTTTCCTCTGCGATTTCGCGCATCACGGCCTGCTCGTCGGTCTCGCCGGGCTCCACCCGCCCGCCGGGGATCGACCACAGGCCCTGCGCCGGGGCATGACCACGCTGAACGAGCAGCAGCCTGCCATCGTCGTCGGTGATGATCGCCCCGACACACCGCACCCTGTTCGCGCCCACCGCTCCAGCCTGCTCCGCGCCGCCGGCCGGTCTCGCGCCGGGGTCGCCGGCGCCGCACCGCTACAGCACCGCCTGCGTCGCACCGCTACGGCACCGCCTGCGCCGCACTGCCACGGCACCGCAGGCGCCACAGGCCCGGGCCGCCCACAGGGTGATGCCCCGCAGCGGCACGGCCATCACCCGACTAGTGCTACCCCTCCGCCAGCGCGCGGCGGGCCGCGCCGATCAAGTCCCCGCAGCTCGGGTAGCGCAACGACGGATCCGGCGCCATGGCCCGGGCCAGCACCCGGTCGATGGCGGCTGGCACGTCCGCCGCGGCGGCCAGCGACGGCAGTTCGCCGCGGAAGTGCGCGGTGATCACGTCGGGCACGGTCCCGGTATAGGGCGGATCACCGGCCAGCGCGCAGAACATCATGCAGGCCAAGGAATACTCATCGCTCGCCGGACCGACCGGATGCCCCCGAAGATGCTCGGGTGAGGCATAGCTGGGCGAGCCGAGGAAGTCGCCGGACGCGGTCAGCTGCCCGCCGGGGCCGCGACGGGTCAGCCCGAAGTCGGCCAGATAGGCGACTTCGGTGCCGGTGGACTCGGTCCGGGCGACCAGCACGTTGCCGGGCTTCACGTCCAGGTGCACGATGCCGTGCGCGTGCAACGCATCCAGCGCGGAGGCGACCTGGCCGAGCAGCGCCATCACCCGACGCGGTGCCGGCGGGCCGGACCGGATCAGCTGCGAGAGGTCTGTGCCGTCCACCAGGCGCATCGCAATGAACAGCACCGGTCCGGCCTCGCCGACGTCGTAGAGCGGCACGATGTTCGGGTGGTCGATGGCCGAGGCGGCGCGTGCCTCCTCCACGAACCGGCCGCGGAATTCCGGGTCGGAAGACAGTGCGTCGCTGATCACCTTGAGCGCCACCGGCCGGCCCAGGCGCTGATCGGTGGCCCTGTACACCACGCTCATCCCGCCGCGACCCAGCAGTTCCCCTACCGTGTAATGGCCGAGGCGCATCCCGGTCAGCTCAGACATCACGAGGTCCGAGCGTAGCGACCGTGCGCGCCGTTCGGGAACCGTGACCGCCCGGCTCCACGGCAGCCGACGGTGCGCACGAAACGCCCGGAATACCCGTTCGGGCACTACTCACCGTGATCATAAGGACGTACGCTGCATACACGGCGGCGCCGAAGGTGATGTCTCGACCCGTGCTGTGCCCGTTCAGTGCCAATCGGAGGAACCATGGCGGCCCCCATGCTCGCTCACCAACACGGCGTTCCCAGCGAGGGGCGAGCCGCCACGACCTTCGACCGGGATGTCCAGGTCGAGGAGCCGACCAAGATCGTCCCGGTCTCGGGCCTGCTGGTGGGATCCGCCAGCGACCCCGCCGAGGTCGAGGCCGACCTGTTGGCCGAGCGCGCGATGTCCGCGCTCCACCGGTCGGAGTCCGGGACGGCATCGGCTGCGGGGTCTGTTACCGCAGGCCCCCACCGGGCGCTGCGACGCAGTGCAACGCCGGACACCCAGGCGGTGGTGGGAGCCGAAGGCGGCGCCGTGCCCGCGGACATCGGTGAGCGGATCCAGCGCTCCCGCGCCGGTGGGCAGCCGCTGGCGCCGGAACTGCGTCGCCGGATGGAGACCGCCTTCGACACCGATCTCGGCGGAGTCCGCGTGCACCATGGGGACGAACCCGGGTCGCTCAACCGCGCACTGTCCGCTCGGGCGTTCACGGCCGGGAGCGATATCTACTTCGGCGAGGGCGTCTACCGGCCGGGGACGCCGGAGGGTGTCCACATCATCGCGCACGAGATCGCCCACACGCAGCAGCACGGCGCCGGCGCCACACCCTCCGTGGGCCGGCTGCGACGGATCCTGCAGACCAGGCAGCAACTGGAGGCGGCCGTCGGAAAGGCCAAGAGCGACGTCAAGCTCGGCGGGCTCACGTTCAAGGCGATGGGCACCAAATACAAGGCGATCCTCGCGGAACTGGACGCGTACCACAACCGGATCAATCGGACGCAAATCCAGCCAAACACCGCCCCGGGCGAGGTTCGGCTGCTCGACGAGATGCTGGAGCGGGTCCAGACTGCGTGCGGGAAATACTTGCAGGACCACACCGAGGGCGACGATCGGGCCAGCTGGATCTCGGACCTGCGCGACAAGGCGGGCGTGGAACGCCAGATCGTCGCCACCTTGGGCGGGCAGGCCGGGGCGCTGGCCGGCAAGACCTGGGTCGAAGCGCTGCCGAAGGTGGGCGGCGCGACCGGGGGGCTGGATGTCCCGACCGGTGTCACTCCGGAGCGCCAGCAGGATCCCGGCCTGGAGGGCAAGGTCGTCAAGGGAGGCACCATCCAACCCTCGCTCGACCCCACCAGGGGCCCGAGCGGGACGGCGACTCCTCTGGCCAAGGGCGCCTCGGTAATCATCCACGAGACCGAGAGTTCCCGGTACGTCTACGTGGAGACCTACACCCCGAACGAGAAGCTCGGCACTTTCGCGGTGCAGGCGTCGGGATACACGCTGTCCTCCAACGTGAAGGCAGGGTCCACCAAGCACAAGAAGCTCGACAACGACGTCCCGATATTCACCAGGGAACCGAACGTGAACGACGTCAACCAGGGCGCCATCGGGGACTGCTACCTGGTGGCCGCGCTGGCGTCGATCGCGGCGATAAACCCGCGTGCCATCTACGACATGATGCGGGACAACGGCGACGGCACCGTCACCGTCCGGCTGTACTCCATCGTTCCACCCCCTGGGCAGACGGCCAGGTACTTCACCATCGCGAAGTCCGTCGTGTCCGACGAGCGCAAGTCGTCTGGGGCGCTGTGGGTACCGTTGCTGGAGAAGGCGTTCGCAACCCTTGGCCAGGGCGCCGACAAGAGCACCATCGGCTCCAAGTCGTACGCGCAGATCGGAGACGGCGGCCACTCCGATAGGGCCTTCCACATCCTGACCGGTCAGGCTCCGCAGGCCCAGGGGCAGGTCAAGTCCACCAACTTCGACATGATCAACGCGTGGGGCGCCGGCCAGATCCTCACCATGGAGAAGAAGGGCGTCGACAAGACGGAGGCCTACACCAAGATCTACGGCAAGGACGCCCGCCTGGCCACCGCCTTCTTCGTATTCGCGAAGAAGCACGGCGAGGCAATGAACAAATTCCGCACCTACGAGGAGTTCGACGAACTCGTCAAGCGAGAACACCTCGCCGCCGAGGTCGCCGGTCCGCTGCTCACCGACATGCGCCGCCAGGTGCCCGGTCGAAGGGGCTCCGGCATGTACACGCCGTCCCAGACCGACCTGTACGACAGGATTCGCGATCGGATCGCCAACGGCGGGTATGTCGCGGCCGGCACGGCCAAGGAGATCAAACTGGAGAAGGGCGGCGGAAAGGGCAAGGGGCACAGCGGCGGTGAGGAGATGGGCGAGGGCCTGGTCGGCCAGCACGCCTACAGCATCACCGCCGCACGCGAGATCACCTCGACCTCGGGCGTCACCCGAAAGTACATCCGGGTCCGCAACCCCTGGGGTGACGACTCCTCGGTGGAGGGGCGTGGCCGGGTGTACAAGGAACTGGACGACGGCACGCTCGACATCGAGACTGACCCGGCGACCCTGAAAGCCAAGGCGAGGGCCGAGTTCGACATGGAGTTGACCGACTTCACCAAGCACTTCGAGAAGATCTACTGGAGTTGATCAGGTGCCCCTCACTTGGCTCACCGCGCCAGACACGGACGCCTGGCCCACCACCCCCATCGATGTGCCCGGCACCTGCTGTCACCTCAGCCTGCCTGCCGGATGGACCCCCGACGACGCTCCCGCCGAGGTGGACGGGGAGTCATCTTTCGCGTACCGGGGACCATCGCCGGTGGAGTGGCTGACCGTCCGCTACCGGGAGACCGAGGCCGCCGGTGAACTAGCGAACTGGATAGGGGTCGTGCTGCGCTCCATCGGGTTTCCGGTGATCCCACCGGGCCGGGTGCTGATCGATCTACCGACGCTCGACGAGTGGACCGGCGGCGAGGTGGATGAGGAGGATCTGGCGCGGTGGGGAGTCGACGAACTCCGCGCCCAACAGGGCAGCGCCACCTGGCGCGGGGATCCGGACGGTCCGCGTCGGCTCCGGCTGTACACCGTGCTGGCCAAGCGGGGTCGGCAGTCCTGGCTGATCGCGCTCAGCATCGAGACGGCGACGGTGCCGGGAATGCCCTTTGACGAGATCGCGGGCAATGATCACGCTCGGGCGGCGGCGGTGCTGTCCGGGATGGTGCTGGAGCCGCCGGAGGGACCGCCCGGACCGTAGGGCTCGCGCATGACTGACGACGGAGGGCCCGCAGCTATGGCACTTGGCAGGACGTCGGCCACCGACGGCTGCCCGGTCGAGCGGCGCGTGCTGAACGGGCCCAACCTGTACTTCCCGTCACCAACCATCAAGCTCACCCTGGACGCCGGCCAGGCCCTGGCGGCGGGCTCTGCGGATGTGCTGGGCTGGCGCATATCCCTGCGGGTGTTGGGCACCGCCGTGGGACTACCGGGATCTCCGGCCCGACGGGACGCGATCGCCGAGGTCGCCGCCGCCCTGGTGCGCCGGATCGCCGCCCGGATCCGGCGCCGGGTGCCGGCAGTGGCCGAGCCCGGCGAACACGACAGCGTGATCGTCGCCTTCCCGTTCCGCTCACGCGGGACCGCCGAGGCACTGTCCGCCGCCGTGGCCCGCGCGTTCGCCGATATCACTACGGGGGCAACCACTGTCGGCGCCGCGTTGACCACTGCCGGCCACGCCGTGGCCGGCGTCGATCCCGGCGAGGAGGTCCGGCCGTTGCGCCCGGCGATCCCCGTCGTCGCCGTCACCGGCACCAACGGCAAGACCACTACCACCCGGCTGATCGCGCACCTGCTCGCCGCCGGCGGGCACATCCCCGGCTGGTCGTCCACCGACGGCATCGTGATCGACGGGACCACGGTGGAGACCGGAGACTGGTCCGGCCCGGGCGGAGCGGCAAGGGTGCTGGCCGAGCCGGCGGTGACGGTGGCGGTGACGGAGACGGCGCGTGGCGGCATCCTGCTGCGCGGCGTGGGTACCGCGTTCAACGACGTGTCGGTGGTGACGAACATCAGCGCCGACCACCTCGGCCTGCTGGGTGTACACACCGTGGAGCAGTTGGCACGGGTGAAGTCCGTGGTGCCCCGGATCACCAAGCCGACCGGCTGGGCGGTGCTGAACGCGGACGACGAGCTGGTGCTGGGGATGCGAACGGTGACCCGGGCCCGGCCGTGGCTGTACTCGACGGACCCGGGCAACCCGCACCTGCGCGCGACGTTGGAGGCCGGCGGGCGAGCGATGACGGTGCTGGACGGCATGGTCGTGGTGCTGCGTCGCGGGCTGGACCCTATCCCCGTGGCGGCCCTCGCGGACATTCCGGTGACGCTGGCCGGGGCGGCGCGGGCCAATGTGTCCAACGTCCTCGCGGCGGTGGCCGCGGCGCTGGCGATGGGCGCCTCTCAGCGAGCGATCCGGCAGGGGCTGGCGAGCTTTGCTTCCGACGCCGCGCACAACGCGGGCCGGCTGAACGTCTACGGCGTGGGGGCGGTGACGGTGCTGCTGGACCTGGCGCACAACGAGGCGTCGCTGGCCTCGCTGCTCCAGGTCGCGGGGGCGTTGCGGGTGCCGGGCGGGGTCTTGGCGGCGGTGGTGTCCACGCCGGGTGACCGCTCGGACGACGCGGTGCACGCCATGGGGGCACTCGCGGCCCACCGGGCGGAGCGGCTGGTGGTGGCGGGAAAATCGAAGTACCTGCGCGGCCGCGGACCCGGCGAGCTGGAGGCGGTGTGGCGGGCCGGCGCCGCCGAGGCCGGAGTGGGTGAGGTGCCGGTGACCGGTGACGAGGTGTCGGCGCTGGCGGCGGTGTTGGACGGGTCGCTCCCCGCGGGTCGGGCGGCAGCGGGGACGACGGCAGGGACAGCTGGGCTCGCCGGGCCGCTGCCGGACGGGTCGGTGGTGGCCGTCTGCGCCCTGGAGCAGCGCCCCGGGCTGATCGAGGAGATCGTCCGGCGGGGCGGCCATGAGCTCGACCCGGCGGAGATCGCCAAGCGAGTGGCGGCGGCCCGGGGCTGACCGCGCGCGCCGCTATGCCCTTGCCCGGTCTACCCGGGCAAGGGCATAGCGAGGGCCGGGGCCACCATCGAGCGGAACGGTAGGTCACAGGTCCGCCCGATTCGCCCGGCCCTGGCGTCCCTCGATGGGATGCCCCTCGGGCGCCGGGGCAGGATGGGCGGTATGCGTTCCGTCGATGAGCACCGCCGCGTCGTGGCCGACCTGCTGGCCCGCACCCACCCCGTCGAGCTGCCGCTGGCCGAGGCACTCGGGAAGGTGCTGGCATCCGACGTGATCGCCACCATCGACCTGCCGCCATTCGCGAACTCGGCGATGGACGGCTACGCGGTGCGCGCCGCGGACGTCGCGTCCCTGCCGGCGCAGCTGCCGGTCTCTCGCGACATCCCCGCCGGGGCAGGCGATGTCGGCCCATTGCGGGCCGGAACCGCGGCCCGGATCATGACGGGCGCACCGATCCCGGACGGCACCGATCTGGTGGTGCCGGTCGAGATGACCGACGCCGGCACCGCGCGGGTCCGGATCGATCAGGCGCCGGGCGCCGGCATCAACGTCCGCCCCGCCGGCGACGATGTGCGCGCCGGTTCGCTGGTACTGCCGGCCGGCACGGTGCTGCACGCCGCGCAGGTCGGCGCCGCCGCGGCGCTTGGCTACGCCAGGCTGCCGGTGTACCGACCGGTGACGGTGCTGGTGCTGTCGACCGGTTCCGAGCTCGCCGAGCCCGGCTCCGACCTGGCGCCGGGGCAGATCTACGAGTCGAACGGCGCGATGCTGGCCGCCGCGGTCACCGAGGCCGGCGCCCTCGCCCGACCGGTGCACTTCGTCGCCGACGACGTCACCGCCTTTCACGCCGCCCTCGCCGACGCGCGCCAGGGCCCCGAACCCCCAGACCTGGTCGTCACCTCCGGCGGCGTGTCGGCCGGCGCGTACGAGGTGGTCAAGGACGCGCTGACCGGCGCCGGGGTCGAGTTTTGCAAGGTCGCGATGCAGCCGGGCATGCCGCAGGGCGCCGGCCTGGTGGACGACCTGCCGTTCGTGACGCTGCCCGGCAACCCGGTCAGCTCGTATGTGTCCTTCGAGGTGTTCGTGCGCCCGGCGATCCGGTCGGCCATGGGGTTCTCGTCACCGGACCGGCCGGTGGTGCGGGTCCCGCTGTCGCAGCCCCTGGATTCCCCGGCGGGTAAGCGGCAGTTCCGCCGGGCAACGCTGGACGCCGTGGCGGACACGGTCGCACCGATCGGGGGCGCCGGATCGCACCTGCTGGGGGCACTGGCCGGTGCCGACTCGCTGCTGGTGGTGCCCGAGGGCGTCGAGCACCTGGACGCCGGCGAGGTGGTGGACGTCTGGCTGCTGGACGGCTGACCCGTCTGCGCGGCAACCCCGGCCCGCCGCGGAGAACCCACCAACCGACGAGGCCCGGTACCGTCGCAAGCATGAGCACCCTGGACGACTGGGCCACCGACGCGGCGGTCGCGCTGGGCCTGCCCGCGGACTCGCTGCCGCGACAATTGCGCGAGGAGTTGCTGGACCTGACTCGGGACGTCGCGCACGGGGTCGCTCGTCCGGGCGGCCCGCTGACCACCTACCTGGTCGGCCTGGCGGTCGGCGCGGGAATGCCACCTAGTACCGCGATCACGCGACTGTCCGATCTGGTCGCCGCCCGGGCCGACCAGGACAACGATGCCGACGACGCAGCCGGAGGACCCGCATGAACCTGCTCTCCTGGATCCTGTTCGGCATCCTGGCCGGCTGGTTGGCCGCCGTCGTGGTGCGCGACCAACGCCCGCGCGGCTGCCTGACGAACATGGTGACGGGCATCCTGGGTGCGCTGCTCGGCGGTTTCGTCTACCGGCTGGCGACCGGAGAGCCGTGGACCTACCGGTTCGACCTGGCCAGTTTCGGGGTGGCCGTGCTCGGCGCGATCGCGCTGATCCTGATCATCAACCTGGCCACCCGAAGGATTCCACCGCGGCGCTGATCGTGCGCGATGGGCCGCGACGCGGGCTCGGTGGCGACGCCGCGACCAGCGCGGCCGACTCCCGGAGCGCACACTGGGGTCATGACCGGCAAGGACACCCACGACGACATCGGCGGCGACCCGGTCTGTTGGCTGAATCGGGTGTGCGAGAACTGCGGACGGTTCATCGGTGACGAGTTCGCCGCGCAGTGCGAGCACTGCGGCGCGGCCCGCTACGACGATGCGCCCGCATCCAGAGCAGACCCGAAGTTGCCATCTCCGATCCGCCCGAGCCGGGCCCCCGGCGGCGCGCAGTAGTCCGGTACGAAGCCGCCTTGTGTGTCCCAGGTGTCGCTATGGCGCCACCTCAGGCACACAAGCGGGGATCGGACGAGCCGGGCGAGCCGGCGAGTCAGCCGGTTTCCAACTCCTCCGCAGCGCCGGCCTGCGCCACCTTGCCGATCGTCTCCAGTTCGTCCCACACCGCCCGGGCCCGATCCACGCACAGCACCACCAGGTCCCCCGGATTGGCCAGCGACACCGCCGCGCGGGTCGAGGAGATCTCGTCCAGCACGACGTCCAGCGCCCGCACCCGGCCCCCGTCGGCCTGCGCCCGACGCACCCCCTGCGCGATGAGCTCCGCCGTCTCGCCCGGCTGCCGGCCGCGCAGCCGGTCGTCCTCCCGCACCACGATCCGGTCGAAGTGCCTGCCGGCCTCGGCGCCGAGGTCGATCATGTCCTGATCACGCCGGTCCCCGGCGGTGGCGACCACGCCGATCCGTTGCGGCCGTTCCAATCCCGACGCGTCGTCGAAGAACCGGTCCACAAAGTCGCCCAGCGCCACCATGGCCGGCGCGTTGTGGCAGTAGTCCACGATCACCTTCACGCCCTGCACCTCGATCATGTTCATCCGCCCCGGCGCCTGGTAGTAACTCGGCGTGAACGAGCGCAGCCCGGCCCGGATGTCGTGCAGATGTGCCCCGGAGCAGTACGCCGCCGCGGCCGCCGCCATCGCGTTCTGCACGTTGAACAGCGCCTTGCCGCCGAAGGTGGCGGGCAGCAGATGCGTATAGGCCAGCGGCATTCGGCGCCGGCCGTGCACCAGCACGATCAGATCGCCCAACTCTCCAGGCTCCAGCACCACGGCCTTGCCGCCCCGCCGGCAGTGGTCCTCGATCATCCGGTTGCGCGGCCGCAGCGAGAACCAGGTGATCTCACCCGAGCAGACCCGGCGCATTCCAACCACCAGATCGTCGTCGGCGTTCAGTACCGCATCACCGCTCTTGGGCACCGCCTCCACGATCACCTGCTTGACCTTGGCCAGTTGCTCCACCGAGTCGATCCCGCGCAACCCGAGGTGATCCGGCGCGACGTTGAGCACCACCGCGACGTCGTTGCGCTGATATCCCAAGCCCTCTCGCAGGATCCCGCCGCGCGCGACCTCGAACACCGCGAAGTCCACACGGGGGTTCTGCAGCACCATCCGCGCGGACCGCGGCCCGGATGCATCCGCCCGGATCACCAGCCGGTCGTCGATCACCACCCCGTCGGTGGAGGTCATGCCGACCTTGCGCCCCATGCCGCGGAAGATGTGCGCGATCATCCGCGCGGTGGTCGTCTTACCGTTGGTCCCCGTCACCGCCACGATCGGAATGCGGGACGCGCTGCCCGGGGGGAACAGCAGGTCGACCACCGGTTTGGCCACGTACTGCGGGTCGCCGACCGTCGGGTGAGTGTGCATCCGAAAGCCCGGCGCGGCGTTGACCTCGCAGATGCCGCCGCCGGTCTCGCGCACCGGCTGGGTGATGTCCGGGCAGAGGAAATCGATGCCGGCGATGTCCAACCCGACCACCCGGGCCGCCTCCTCGGCGATGTCGACGTTGTCCGGGTGGGCCTCGAAGGTACGGTCGATGGCGATCCCTCCGGTGGACATGTTGCCGGTCAGCGCCAGCTTGACCATCTCGCCGCGCGGCGGCACCGAGTCCATCTCGAAGCCTTGCGCCCGAACGAGTTCGACTGCGGTGGCAGTCACATTGATGCGGGTGAGCACCTTCTCGTGGCCAACGCCACGTCGCGGGTCGGCGTTGGTGATGTCCACCAGCTCGGCCACGGTGTGAGTGCCATCGCCGATCACGTGCGCTGGCACGCGTTCCGCGATGGCGACCATGTTGCCGCCAATCACCAGCACGCGATAGTCACGACCGCTGATGAACGACTCGACGATCACGTCGCCCCGGCGGGATTGGTCGTAGGCGTCGGCGAACGCCGCCGTCACCTCCTCGTCGGAGTTCAGGTTGATGGCGACCCCGCGCCCGTGGTTGCCGTCCAGCGGCTTGACCACCACGGGATAGCCGATACGGCGGGCGATCCGCACGGCATCCCCCGCACTGCGCACCACCTCGGACGCCGGCACCGGCAGCCCGGCGGCGGCCAACAGCCGGTTGGTGAGTTCCTTGTCGGAGGCGATGTCCACCGCCAGCGACGAGGTGAGGGACGTCATGGTGGCGCGGATCCGTTGCTGGTGCACGCCCTGGCCGAGCTGCACCAGAGACGCAGAATTCAACCGCTGCCAAGGGATGTCGCGACTGGTCGCCTCCTCAAGTATGGCCTGGGTGGACGGTCCGAACGCGACCCGCTGGCTGGTGCGCAGGAACGAGTCGTGCTCGTCGGCGAAGTCGAAGCCCTGCTCGGGAACGATCAGGTGGTTCACCAGCCGGACCGCCAGCCGGCCGGCCAGGGTGGCGACCTGCTCGTCCAGGTAGCCGTAGATCACGTTGTAGACCCCGCCCTCCCCGGCGGAGCGGGTCTTGCCACGGGTGATCTCGTGCCCCGCGGTGCGCTGCAGTTCCAGCGCGACGTGCTCGCAGACGTGGCCGGCCCAGGTGCCCTCGCGCAGCCGCTCCACGAATCCGCCGTCCCGGCCGCGGGAGCACTGGTGGTCGGCCAGTCCGGGCAGGGCGGCGAGCAATGCGTCGGTGAAGCCGGGCAGCGTGTCGGTGGGCTCCTCCTCCAGGGCGCCGATGTCCACCACCATGCGAACGGCCTGGTCGTAGGAATAGTAGTTGGGCCCGCGGTACACCCGGATCTCCCGGATACGCACCTCGCGGGGGAGGTCGCCCACGGGCGGTGACGGAGGTTCCATGGGCTGATTCTGCCCGCAGACGGGGCGCGCCGCCGGGTGAGCGCCGGCCCGCGCTCAGCCCCTGCCCACGCGGGCTACGCGGGTCTACGCGGGTCTACTGCGAGGCCTGCGGCCGGCGGCGCAGCTCACGAGTGGTCATTGCCGCGCCCTCGGCGGCGATCCGCCGCGGCCGGGTGCGCGTTCCCGCGGGAACGTCCGCCAGCGTCGTCACCGCCGTGAGCGCCGAGGTATCCGCCAACCCCGGCGCGGAGCGCAGCCGGCGCGCGGTCAGGTCGAACACGGCCCCGCGGGGCAGGGTGTGCAGCCGCACGTCGGAGAGCATCAACGGCTGCGTTCCGGTGGCGGTGTACGCCGTGGTGATCATGTCTGCCCCGTCGACGATCGTCACCACTCCCCGCCCGATCACCTCCAGCGTGCCGTCGGGCCGCACGACCGCGGCGGTGTCCTCATCGATGCCGACGCCCAGCTGCGCCGGGTTGGCGGCGACCAGGGCGAGCAGCCGGCCGAACCGGTTGCGCTGGGTGAAGTGCTGGTCGACGATCACCCCCGGCAGCAGGCCAAGTCCCTGCGACACCTGGCCGACCCGGAACTTCGGCGTGGCACCGCCGGTGCCGAAGGACACCATGTGCTCGGAGCACACGCTGGCGCCCGCGGAGGTGCCTGCCACCAGCGCGCCCCGCCGGTGCGCGGCCCGAATCGCCTCGCCCAGCGGGGTCCCTACCACCAGGGCAGCCAGCTTGGTCTGGTTGCCGCCCGTCATGAACACCCCGGTGGCGCGATCCACCGCCGCCACGACGTCCCCGTCACCGCTCTGCGCGCGGCTCTCCGGCCGGATGCCGACCACGTCGGCAACGCCCAATCCGGCGAGCAGCTGCAGGTAGGCGTGAGTGATCTCATCGCCCAGGGATGATGCCGTGGACAGCACGACCAGGCGTGCTGCCGAGCCGCCGGCGAGTGCGACGACCTGGCGCAACACGATCATCGCGCCGACCTTGTCCTCCGCGCCGCCAATCGGCATCACGACACCGGGTTCGGTCACTCGCTGGGACTGCTCGGCCACCGCACCACGGTAGACGCTCCGGCGGTCCGGATCGGGCGGTGACTCGCAAACCTCCGTCCGTCCCGTGCGACGTTGTTAGTCTCGGTCGGTGCCGGGAGCGCCCGGCGGAGGAGGACGTGCCATGTCGGGGAGACGCACAAGCCGCACGATCGCCGCCGGACTGCTGGCGGCAGCGATGACGCTGGCGGCCTGCAGCACCGCCATCGTCGGCACCCCCCGGGCCGGCGAAACACCCCCGCCGACCCCACCCAGCACAACCAGGACGCCGCCCGAGACGTCGACGACGACCTCCTCACCGATACGCCCCACGCCAGCGAGCGACACGTCGCCCTCCCCGTCGGGTACCACCTCGCAGCCGCCGGCCAGCACCACGAGTTCGTCACCGACCATGCCGCCGGCCGGCTCGACCAGCCCGATGCTCGGGCACCACGACACGGTGTCCCGGCCCGAGGTGACCGCCGGCGGCGCGGTCACCGTCGAAGTGCCCACCCTGCCGACCAGTTACGACGTCAACAGCTACACGTCGACCGGCTACATCACCGAGGTGGCGGCGCTGACCCAGCCGTCGCCCTACCTGGTGGACCCGTATGGGGCGGTCGCGCTGGACACCGACGTGATGCACGGCACCGCCCTCTACACCGATCCGCAGAAGGTGGTGTACGAGATCAATCCGAAGGCCGTCTGGTCCGATGGCGTCGCGGTCAGCTGCCGGGACTTCTACCTGGAATGGCTGGTCAACACCTCCCAGGCGACCGACCCGAAGGACGACGGCAGTCTGGCCTTCGCGGTGTACCCCAACACGCTGTACCACCAGGTCAACCGGCCGCGGTGCTCGAACGGCGGGCGCACCGTCACGGTCACCTTCTCCACTCCCACCGCCAGCTGGCAGAACCTGTTCACCGGGCTGTTGCCCTCACATATTGCGGCCAAGGACGCCGGGATCGCCAACATCACCACGATCGGCAAGAACGCCACGAAGGGTCGGGTGCTCAAGCTGGCGGCGGCGTACAGGAAGGACTTCGGCACGCTCACGCCGGACAAGGCCGTCTCCGCCGGGCCTTACGTCGTGGCCTCCGTCGCCGACACCGAGATCGTGCTGAAGCGAAACCCGAAGTGGTGGGGCAATCCCGCGGGTCCGGAGTCCATCCGGCTGGTCGCGACGGCGGATCCGGCGGCGGCCGTGCAGAGCCTGCGGAACGGCGAGGGTGACGTGGCCAGCGTGACGGACCAGGACCCGTCGCAGGCCGATCGGCTGCAGCCTGCGGACGGCATCACCCGGACGGACCAGATCTGGCCGGTCAGCGAGCACATCGAGTTCAACATGCGCCGACCACTGTTCACCGGCAAGGCCGGAAAGGCGCTGCGGCAGGCCATGTTCCAGTGCGTCGACCGGACGGCGATCCTGGACAAGGTGGCGCGCCCGGTGAATCCTGAGGCGGCTCTGCTGGGCAATGTGATGGTGGCGCCGTGGGATCCGGCCTACACCGATCACTACCGTCAATACCGCAGCGCGAACGCGGCCAAGGCCAAGAGTCTGCTGCAGCAGGCGGGCTGGACGTTGGGGAAGGATGGCGTGTTCGAGCACGGCTCGACCAAGGCACACTTCACCCTTGGCGTGCTGCCGAAGGCCAGCCGTACCGCGATCGGCGCGATGATCACACAGGAGTGCGCGAAGGCCGGTATCGACATCACCGTCGCCGATCTCGACGCGAGCAGGCTGTTTTCCGGGAAGTTCCAGGCGGCGCTGTTTGCCTGGTCGGCGCCGATCAGTCCAGCGGACTACGCCTACACCTACGTCGGCAAGTCCGGTGGAAATACCAGCGGCTACAGCAACCCGAAGGTGGATGCGCTGTTCGCCGACATCGCCTCCGACGTGAAGCCGCGGGACGAGACGGGGCGACTCAACGAGATCGACGAGATTCTCGCCGGCGATCAGGTGGTGCTGCCGCTGTACGACTGGTCGGCGGTGAACCTGCAGAGCGAGCGGGTCCACACCACCGTGACGAACAACTACTTCTGGGGTGGGCTGGTGTGGGACGCGTACGCCTGGGCGGTGGGCAGCTGATCATGACCAGCGCCCGACGCATCGGATAACCGTTGATCGGTACGGGCTACGCGCCGGTGGGGTGGCCGCACTCGGAGCAGAACCTGACGCCCTCGGACAGCTCGGTGCCGCACTCGGTGCAGAACGTGGTCGCGGCGAGCTTGCCACCGCACTCCGGGCAGAACTTGCCGCCGTCGACCTTGGCCTGGCAGTGCGGGCAGCTCAGCGTGGCCCTGGTCGTGAGGTTGAGGTTGGAGGTCCAGTCGGTCTCCCAGACCTTCTCGCGGATCTGCTGCACCTGCGCCTCCGCCTGGGCGCGGGAAATCTCCTCGGCAACGCTGGGCGAGCAGACCAGGCACTGGCCGATCTCGTGGTTCCAACAGACCGGGACGCAGACCCAGTTGCCGCAGCCGCGGCACTGTTTGAACTGGTCCCGGACGGCGTCCACCGCGGCGGCCATGGCCTTGTCCTTGGCCTTGGAGTTGGTGCCCCGGTCGTACGCAAGCTGCTGGGTGGCATAGGACAGCTCTTGCAGCTTGCCGCCGAACAGCGAGCCGACACCGCGGAGCAGCCCCCTGCCGCGCTCAGCCATGTTGTTCTGGAACGGCGAGCGGTAACCGTTGCCGCACCTCTCGCAGACGAACTCGAACTGGAACCCGTTCTCATTGGACAGGTCCCGTATGTTGTCGGTGAACCCGATGATCTCGCTCACGAGTCGTGATTGTGCAGCACGGCCGTTCGCTTCGCTAGCGAATCGGGGAATCGGGGTCGGGGTCGTCACGGCCGGGAATCCGCCAGCGCTACTGCCTTCCGTGCCCGCACCCGCAACGCCATCGCCTCGACCGCGGCCGGGTCTTTGACGTCAGACGAGATCTGCTCGGCCTGTGTTGGTGCACCGGAATCCGCGAGGCCTGGTGGTAGCAGATCACCCCAACTGGCCGGACGCGCGTTCCGGATGCACCCGGATCACCACTCGCCGATCCCGGATCATCGCCGCTCGGTAGTCCGCCCAGTCCGGGTGCTCACCCGCGATCGTTCGGTAGACCTCGTCCAGCAGCGGCAGCGCCGCCGGCTGGTCGACGATCTCCGCGCGCCCGTCGATCTGCACCCACGATCCGTAAAACGCATCGGTGAACACCAGCAGCGAGGCGCGCGGGTCCCGGCGCAGGTTCACTACCTTCGCCAGCATGGCCCGGCTGGAGACGACGACGGCCCCGTCCAGCACCCCGCTGTTGACCGGGGAGGACTGCAGGTCGCCGGATGCCCGGCGGGTGGTCAGCACGGCCCGGTGATGCTGCGCTGCGAACGCGAGGGCGGCGGTGATGTCCATGCCGCCCAGTGTGGCGCGCCGCTCGGGGCCAGCCCCGCCCGGGTCGGACGCTACGGTGAATGTTCGCGCACCACCATCCCGCACGGAAGGACGCCATGGCCTCCCCGTCTGCCGCCCGGCATGCCCTGGATCTGGTGCGCGCGACGGTGCCGCCGATGCACCCGGGCGGCCGCCCGGTGGTGGCCGCCGTCGCCGGGGGCGCGCTGGGGCTGCGGGCGCTGCTGCGCGGCGTGGGCCTGCGCCGGGTGGGGTCCGTCGCCGGCCGGGTCGGGCTGGCCGCGGCCGCCGGCTCGGCGCTGTTCTTCCGGATGCCCCGCCGGGTACCGCCGACCGACACCGCCCTGGTGGTCGCGCCCGCCGACGGCGTCGTCGCACAGATCGTGCAGGCCCCTCCGCCGCCGGAGGTCGCCGGAGGCGACGAGCCGCGTACCCGGGTGTCGATCTTCCTGTCGCTGCTGGATGTGCACGTGCAGTTCGCCCCCGTCACCGGCACGGTCCGGGCGGTGCACTACCACCCGGGCAGCTTCCTGTCCGCCGACCTGGACAAGGCCTCCGAGGCGAACGAGCGCAACTCGCTGGTGGTCGCGCCCATCGTCGGCGGTGACGATGTAGTGGTGACGCAGATCGCGGGGCTGTTGGCCCGTCGAATCGTGTGCGACGCGACCGTCGGCGGCTCACTGCGCACCGGCCAGGTGTACGGGCTGATCCGGTTCGGGTCCCGGTTGGATACCTACCTGCCGCCCGGTGCGGAGCCCCTGGTGCGCATCGGGCAGCGCGCCGTCGGCGGCGAGACGGTGCTGGCCCGGCTTTCGGGGGCGCGCCATGTCTAGCGAGGCGCCGGAAATCGCCGTCCAGGTCGAACCAAGATCACTACTACCTGCGGAAATGCGGCGCCGCGTCAGTCTGGCCGTCGAAAAACGGCAAGATCGCGCGGCAGCCGTGGCCGCCGGAGCGTTCTGATGGCGGCCCCCGCCGTGCGGTTCCTGCCCAACGCCATCACCGTGCTGGCGGTGTCCTCCGGCCTGACCGCGGTCGCCTTCGCACTGCAGAAGTCACTGCCGGGGCATTTCACCTATGCGATCGGCGCCATCGCACTGGCCGCCATCCTGGATTCGCTGGACGGCCCGGCAGCCCGGCTGCTGCGTTCCACCAGCAGGATCGGCGCGGAACTGGATTCGCTGTCCGACGCGATCTCGTTCGGAGTCGCCCCCGCGCTGCTGCTGTACATCTGGCAGCTGGAGGGTCACACCCTGGGCTGGGCGGCCTGCCTGGTGTACGCGGTGTGCACGGTGCTCCGGCTGGCCCGATTCAACTCGTTCCTGGATACCGCCCCCAAACCGTGGGCGAAGGGATTCTTTACCGGGGTGCCGTCGCCGGCCGGGGCGCTGCTGGCCACCGTGCCGCTGCTGATCACCATCCGGTTCGGGGACGGGCCGTGGTCCAGCCCATGGGCGGTCGGAGTCTGGGCGATCGCCATGGGCCTGATGATGGTCTCCCGGATCCCGACGATCGCGCTGAAGTCGGTGCGGGTGCCGCCGCGTCTGATCGTGCCGCTGCTGGTGCTGCTGGTGATCGGCGTGGCCGCGCTGTTCTACGAGCCGCACCTGATCCTGCTGATCGGCCTGATCGTCTATCTGCTGCATCTGCCCTACGCCGGGTGGAAGTACCGCTACCTGCGGCATCATCCGGAGCTGTGGGACGGCGAGGACCGGCGGCGGGTGGCGCGGGCCAATCGGCGGCCGCTGCGGCTGGCGGTGCGGATGCCCCGGCGCCGCCGGGTGGCCGGGCGAGCATCCGACGGCAGCCCGCTATCCCGGCAGCGTCGGGTGGGTGCCCGTCGGGTGGTGCGGATGCCGCGACGGCGCCGTTATCGGTGACGGGAGATCGTCGGTCGTGCCCCGTTCTCCGGGTTCACGTACCCGTTCCGGAGCCCAACTCAGCGATCGAGTGCTTTGCCTCCCGCCCGGCGGCGGCACGATGCAAAGGTCAGACCCGGATGCCCAGCCGGCGTGCGGCCCGGGTCTTCTGCCGACTGGCGCGCAGCCGGCGTAACCGGCGCACCAGCAGCGGTTCGGCAGCCAGCGCCGCAGGGTTGTCGATGATCTGGTTGAGCACCTGGTAGTAGCGGGTCGCGGACAGGCTGAACATGTCGCGGATCGCCTGCTCCTTGTTGCCGGCGTACTGCCACCACTGGCGCTCGAACTGCAGGATGTCCAGCTCACGGCGACCTAGGCCCTCGGGGAGCGGCTCCTCGGTGTGCCCCGCCGCGCTCGCTGCATCCATCCGCCGACCCCTCCCGTCCTGCCGCACCCGGCGTGAATCACACCCGTGTCATTCACCGGGCGTCCCCCATGACACCATGCCGGGGCCCGCCGGTCCAGTTCGGCGCGCGGTGTCGTGCGCGACACGCCGCAGTGTTTCACGGAGGCTCGCGTTCTGCTCCGTCTCGCGGAGCAGAACGCGAGCCGGTGGGACTCGCCACCGGCGACCACCATTGCCCGGGCCGAGGGATGCCCTGCGCACCCGGTTCGAGGCCTCAGAGTGCGGCCGGGCGCCGACTCAGATTGCGGTCGGGCGCCGACTCGCGTACCCCGTCGCCGCCTCGAACCCGGCGGCCAGGCCCAGCAACTCCCGCTCGCCACGGTGCCGGCCCACCAGTTGCACCCCCACCGGCGTACCGGCCGCGCAGAACCCGGCGGGCATGGCGATCGCCGGATGGCCCGTCACCGTCACGTGGCATACCGGGCGCATCCAGCCCAGGTAGTCCGGTTGGGGCTCGCCGGCCACCATCTCGGGGTATTGGATGTCCGCGGAGAAGGCCGGCAGCGGGGCGATCGGCAGCAGCAGCGCATCGAAGCCGGCACCAGCAGGTTCCAGGAATTCGCGCATCCGGTGGAACAGGGTGGTGCGCAGCACGGCCGCCCGCCCGACCTGCGGCCCGGTCAGCCCCCGGCCCTGCTCCATGTTGGCGTACAGGCTGGGGCGCACCACCTCCCGGTGGCTGTCCAGGAATTCGCCGAGGGTGGCCTCGAACTGCCAGGCACGCAGGGTCCGGAAGCACTCGTCGGCCCCGGCGAAGTCGGGCGAGGCCTCCTCGACGATCGCCCCGGCGCTCTCGCAGGACGCGGCCGCGGCCCGCACAATCCGCGCGACCTCCGGATCCACCGTCACCGCCCCACCCAGATCGATGGAGAACGCGATCCGCCTGCCGGCGAGACCACCCTCCGGCACGGACGCGAACGACGAGCCGGGCTCCTCCAGGGACATCGGCGAGCGCCGATCCGGGCCCGCCATCACCGAGAGCAGCAGCGCCAGGTCGGCGACGGTGCGTGCCATCGGGCCCTGCACCGACAGCCCGACGAATCCGTCGGCGGCGGGGTACACCGGCACCCGCCCCGCGGACGACCGCAGCCCGATCACGTTGCAGTAGCCGGCCGGCAGCCGCAGCGAGCCGCCCATATCGTTGCCGTCTGCGAGCGGGTGCATGCCCGCCGCCAGCGCGGCGGCCGCCCCGCCGGAGGAACCCCCGGCCGTGACGGACAGGTCGTAGGGGTTGCGGGTGATGCCGAACACCTCGTTGAAGGTGTGCCCGCCGGCGGCGAACTCCGGGATGTTGGTCTTGCCCAGGGTGATCACCCCGGCGCCCTTCATCCGCTCGATGACCAGGTCGTCGGCGTCCGGGATGAAATCGGCCCGGGTGGTGGAACCGAACGTGGTGGCGATGCCCTTGGTCAGGTGGTTATCCTTGTGCGCCACCGGGATTCCGTGCAGTGGTCCGAGGAATTCGTCGCGAGCGGCGGCCTCGTCCGCTCGCGCGGCCTGCTGCAGGGCGAGCTCGGGGGTATGGGTGACGATGGCGTTGACGGCCGGGTTGACGGCGTCGATGCGTTCCAGGTGAGCAGTGACGACCTCCCGGGCGGAGACCTCCTTCGCGCGCAGCATCGCGGCCAGCTCGGTGGCCGGCCGGTAGTACAGCTCGGTGGACATCGCTCCTCCTCCGGTTCGACCGATCCCCGGTGCCTCGTGTGTCTGAAGGGGCGCCATGGCGCGCGCTCAGACACACGACTCGGACAGGCCGGGGACGCGGTCCTCACAGCATGGCGCATCCCGAGCGCGGACCATTCGGCAAGCCCTGCCAAGATCCGCCCGCCGGCCCGGGCGAGCGGGAAGGCACAAAGGCATGGGGTCAGACCATTGACAGAGCCGCTCTCCGGCAGCATGATCGCGCCAGGGGTCATTGCCGCAGGCCGCGACCCATCGACGGATCGGGGGCGGTGAGACACGGCGGTGACGGGGATATCGAGGACGGCGCCCGGTGCCGCGAGCGCCCCGCTGCCGGGGATCGCCGAGAAATCCCGTCCGACCTCCGACGTGGCCGGACCGAACTCCGTCCCGACCGCGTCGGACTCCGACCCGGCCGGTCTGGGGTCCGTGCTGCTGCGGCCGCTGCGGGCGCACGCCTTCCAGACGTGCGTGGAACGTCTGGCCGCCGCCATCCAGCTCGGGGTCTTCCCGACGGGCACGCTGCTGCCACCGGAACGGGAACTGGCCGGCCGGCTCGGGGTGTCCCGGGCGACGCTGCGCGAGGCCATTGCGGCGCTGCGCTCCGCCGGGATGGTCGTCACCGCTCGGGGCCGGGGCGGCGGCACCACCGTCGACTATCGGCCCCCGGAGCCGGGACCGCTCCGCTCAGGGTGGCTGGCCGAGCGTCGACCCGACCTGATCGAGGCGCTGCAGTTTCGGCGGATCGTGGAGCCTGGAGCCTGTTACGTGGCCGCCGGCCGTGCGCTCGGCCCGGTCGAGCGGGAGCGGTTGGTCGGGTTCCAGCAGGCGGTGCGGCAGGCCACGGACAGCGCCGCGCTTCGGCAGGCCGACTCCCGGCTGCATCTGGCAATCGCGGCGGCGTCCGGGTCGGCGATGGTGATCGACGCCGTCACCGACGTGCAGACGTCACTGCACGAGATACTGCTGGCCATCCCCGTTCTCGGCCGCACCATCGAGCACTCCAATCATCAGCACGCCACCATCGTGTCGGCAATCCTGGCCGGCAATCCCGCTGCGGCCCGCCGCGCCATGGAGCAGCACTGCGACGACACCGCCGCGCTGCTACGCGGCCCGCTGGGGCTGCCGCCGGATGAGCCGGACTCGGTACCGGCGATCACCCCACGCCAGCAGCCGGCCCGCCCACCACCCGCGGGATGCCCGCCCGAGTCCACTACGGCCAGAGCAGGAAGGACGTCAAGCCCACAACCATGAGCACCCACACCACCGCCCGCAACTCCCGGCTGCTGACCACCGAGGCGCTGCTCGCGCAGATCGACTCCGGCGAGATCGACACCGTCATCGTGGCCTTCACCGATATGCAGGGCCGGCTGCAGGGCAAGCGGCTGCATGCCGAGTTCTTCCGCGACCACGTGCTGGGGCATGGCACCGAGGGCTGCAATTACCTACTGGCCGTCGACGTTGAGATGAACACCATCCCCGGCTACGCCATCACGTCCTGGGAATCCGGCTACGGCGACATGGCTTTTCAACTGGACCTTTCCACCATCCGGCGCCTGGTGCACCTGCCGGGCACCGCGATGATCCAGTGCGACCTGACCTGGATGGACGGCTCTCCGGTGCGCCAGTCACCACGCACCATCCTGGCCGCGCAGGCCGCCCGCGCCGCCGAGCGGGGCTTCACGGCGCTGGCCGGCACCGAACTGGAGTTCATCGTGTTCGACACCAGCTACGAAGACGCCTGGCGCTCGGGCTACACCGCGATGACTCCGGCCAATCAGTACAACGTGGACTACTCGATCCTGGGCACCACTCGGGTGGAGCCGCTGCTGCGAGAGATCCGCAACACCATGTACGCGGCCGGCACCACCGTCGAATCGGCCAAGGGCGAATGCAACTTTGGCCAGCACGAGATCGCCTTCCTCTACGCCGATGTGCTGACAACCGCCGACAACCACGCGGTGTACAAGAATGTCGCCAAGGAGATCGCCGCCCAGCACGGGCGCTCGATCACCTTCATGGCCAAATACGACGAGCGGGAGGGCAGCTCCTGCCACATCCATCTGTCCCTGCGCGGCGCCGACGGCGCTGCGGTGTTCTGGGACTCCGGCGCCCGCTCGACGATCTACGATCATTTCATCGCCGGGGTGCTGGCCACGATGGCCGACTTCACCCTGCTGTACGCGCCGAACATCAACTCCTACAAGCGGTTCGCTGACGGATCGTTCGCGCCGACCACCATCGGCTGGGGCAACGACAACCGTACCTGCGCGGTGCGACTGGTCGGGCAGGGAGCGTCGGCCCGGCTGGAGAACCGGGTACCGGGCGGTGACGTGAACCCCTATCTGGGGCTCGCGGCGATGCTGGCGGGCGGCCTGCACGGGATCGAGCGCGAGCTGGAGTTGGAGCCGGAACTGGTGGGCAACGCCTACACCTCCGGGCATCCCCAGGTGCCCCGCACGCTGCGCGACGCCCGGGAGGCGTTCGCCGGCTCGGCGCTGGCCCGCGCCGCGTTCGGTGACGACGTGGTGGAGCACTATGTTCATGCGGCCGACACCGAACTGGCCGCGTTCGGGGCCGCCGTCACCGATTGGGAACGCCGCCGCGGCTTCGAGCGGCTGTGAATCGGACAGGAGAGCGGGCGCGCATGGGCACGTTGATCACGGTCGATCCGGCGCTCACCTCCGGGGCGGGTGGGATGCACACGGTGCTCAACCCCGCCACCGGAGCGCCGATCGGTGAGGTCCCGCTGGCGGACGCCGCGGAGGCCGACGCCGCCATCGAGCGGGCGAATGCCGCGTTCCGCAGTTGGCGCGGCATCGCACCGGGCGAGCGGGCCCGGCTACTGCGCGCCTTCGCCGCCGCAGTGGACGCGCACCTGGACGAGTTGGCCCAGTTGGAAATTGCGAACTCGGGGCACACCCTGGGCAACGCGCGGTGGGAGGCCGGCAACGTCCGCGACGTGCTGAACTACTACTCTGCGGCACCGGAACGCCTGCTGGGCAAGCAGATTCCCGTCCCTGGTGGGGTGGATATCACCTTCCGGGAGCCACTCGGCGTGGTCGGCGTGATCGTGCCGTGGAACTTTCCGATGCCGATTGCGGGGTGGGGTTTCGCGCCGGCGCTGGCCGCCGGGAACACGGTGGTGCTCAAGCCCGCGGAGCTGACCCCGCTGACGGCGCTGCGGCTGGCCGAGCTGGGTCGCCAGGCGGGGCTGCCGGAGGGGGTCTTCACGGTGCTGCCGGGCCGGGGATCCGTGGTCGGGCAACGCTTCGTGGACAACCCGCTGGTGCGTAAGGTGTGCTTCACCGGCTCCACCGAGGTCGGCAAGCAGATCATGGCCGGGTGTGCCACCCAGGTGAAACCCGTCACTCTGGAACTGGGCGGCAAGAACGCGACCATCGTCTTCGACGACACCGACCTGGCCGCGGCAGCGGCCGCGGCACCGTACGCCGTGTTCGACAACGCCGGCCAGGACTGCTGCGCCCGATCCCGGATCCTGGTCCAGCGCACCGTGTACGAGCGGTTTCTGGACCTGTTCGGGACGGCGGTGACGGGAGTCCGGGTGGCCGACCCGTCCTCGGCGCGGGCGGAGATGGGGCCGCTCATCTCCGCGGCCCACCGGGACAGGGTCGCCGGATACCTGGCCGGAGTCGACGTCGCCGTCACCGGCAGTATGCCGACCGGTGAGGGACTCGACGGTGGCTTCTGGTTCCCGCCCAGCGTGGTGCTGCCCGCGTCGGCCGCCGACCCGGTGTGGCGCGAGGAGGTGTTCGGCCCAGTGGTCGCGGTGTTGCCGTTCGACGACGAGGACGAGGCGATCGCGATGGCCAACGACACCGAGTACGGCCTGTCCGGGTCGATCTACACCGCCGACATCGGGCGGGCGCTGCGGGTGGCGCGCGGGGTGGAATCCGGCAATCTGAGCGTGAATTCGCACTCGTCGGTGCGGTACTGGACCCCGTTCGGCGGCTACAAGCAGTCCGGCCTGGGCCGGGAACTCGGTCCGAACGCCACGGACGCGTTCACCGAGGAGAAGAACGTGTTCATCGCAACGGGACCCTGATCGTGTCAGGTTCGCCGGATTTCCGCCGAGACTCGAGCGCGGTTGCGGCCCGCTATGTCCTTGCCCGGTCTGGCCGGGCAAGGACATAGGGTCCGTCCAGACACCACTCCACCCGCCCCAAAACCACCTTAAATAGCTACGAAAGGGACACGCATCGACATGGCAGGACGACTGGACGGCCGGGTCGCCGTCATCACCGGCGGATGCTCCGGCATTGGCCTGGCCACCGCCCGGCGGTTCGCCGCCGAGGGCGCGCGCGTCGTGATCGGCGACATCGACAACGAGCGTGGGCCCGAGGTCGCCGCCGAGGTTCGCGGTGCGTTCGCCCGCACCGACGTTACCGACCCGGCCTCGGTCGCCGCCCTCTTCGCGCTGGCCAAGAGTTCGTACGGCAGCGTGGATGTCGCCTTCAACAACGCCGGGATCTCGCCACCGGACGACGACTCGATCCTGACCACCGGGTTGCAGGCGTGGCGCCGGGTGCAGGAGGTCAACCTGACCAGCGTCTACCTGTGCTGCCAGGCCGCGCTGCCATACATGCTCGAGCAGGGCCGGGGCTCGATCATCAACACCGCATCCTTCGTCGCCGTGATGGGCGCCGCCACGTCGCAGATCTCCTACACCGCGTCCAAGGGCGGCGTGTTGGCGATGTCCCGCGAGCTCGGGGTGCAATTCGCCCGGCAGGGCGTGCGGGTCAACGCGCTGTGCCCGGGACCGGTCAACACTCCGCTGCTGCAGGAGCTGTTCGCTTCCGATCCGGAGCGGGCTGCCCGCCGACTGGTGCACATCCCGATGGGCCGATTCGCCGAGGCCGACGAGATCGCCAACGCGGTGGTGTTCCTGGCCTCCGACGAATCCAGCTTCATCACGGCGTCCCAGTTCTTGGTCGACGGGGGCATCTCCGGCGCCTACGTCACCCCGCTGGACTGAACCAGACGATCATGGCGAGGTCCAAGCCGGTCATCGGGATCAGCACCTACCGGGAGCCCGCCGACTGGGGCTCCTGGCACCAGGTCCCCGCCGATCTGCTGCCGGCCGCCTACGCGCGCGCCGTCAGCGCCGCCGGCGGCGTTCCGGTGCTGCTGCCCAGCTACCCGGATGCCGACGATGCGCTGGCCGCGTTGGATCGCGTCGACGGCCTGGTGATTGCCGGTGGCGCGGACGTCGACCCGGCCCGCTACCGGCAGCAGCCCGGCCCGCACACCGCTGGATGGCGGGCCGACCGGGACGCCGCCGAGTGGGCGATGCTGGACGGCGCAGCCGGCCGGGACTTGCCGACGCTCGGGGTGTGCCGGGGCATGCAGATGATGGCCGTGCACGCGACAGGATCGCTGCTGCAACATGTTCCGGATGTCGTCGGCCATGACGTGCACTCCCCCGGACCCGGCGTCTACGGTTCGGTGACGGTGCGCACCGTGCCGGGTAGCCGGCTGGCGAGCGTGCTGGGCAACCAGGCGATGGTGCCGTGCCACCACCATCAGGCCGTCGCCGATCATCCGGGGTTGCTGGCGGCGGCGCACGCCGAGGACGGGCTGTTGGAGGCGATCGAAGACCCTGACCGGTCGTTCTGGCTGGCGGTGCAGTGGCATCCCGAAGTCGGCTCCGACCTGCGGCTGTTCACGGCGCTGGTGGGTGCGGCACGGCGGTGACGCTGGCGACGGTCACCGACACCCCGGGCGGTCACTGCTGAGCAGCGTGCCGCCCGGCACCCCAGGCGGCCGGCGCCCACTGGCTACCGCGATCGCGCGGCGGATCACCGGATGGCCGAAGATGGGGCGGTGAACCTGACCGAGCTACAGGGCGCCGCGCGGGCTGCATTGGACGACCTGGTGTGGGCCTACTACCAAGCCACCGCGGACCCGGACGCGATGGCCGCCGATGCGACGCCGGGCCTGCCGGATCGCGACGCGGCGGCCTGGCAGACACTGGATCTGATTCCCCGGGTGCTGCGTGGCGCCGGCGCGCCGGATACATCGGTGACGTTGTCGCCGGACGTGCACCGCGGCGGGGCTACGCTGCGTACCCCCGTCATGGTGGCGGCCAGCGCCGGCCACGGCATGGCGCACCCGGACGGCGAGGTCGCCACCGGCGGCGGGGCGGCCCGGTGCGGCGCACTGATGGTCTACTCCAACTCGGCCACCGTGGAGGTCGCGGCGTTCGGCGCGTCGACGACGAGCCCGTGGTGGGCGCAGCTGTACCTGCAGCGCGACCGGGGGCGCAGCCGGGAGTATCTGGATCGGGCGGTGGCGGCCGGGGCCGGCGCCGTCGTGCTGACCGTGGATCTGGCCGGAACGGCATCCGGCGCTCCGTTCCGGCAGACGGTGCAGTCCAGGCTGACGGCGCTGCCGGGCAACTTTCCCGGGATGACCTGGCAACAGATGTCCGCCCAGTACGAGGGCGGGTTGACGCTGGACGATATCGGCGAGATCGCCTCGTACTGCGGGCTTCCGGTGCACGTGAAGGGTGTGCTGCATCCGACCGACGCGGTGCGCGCAATCGGGGCGGGCGCCGCCGGGGTGATCGTGTCGAACCACGGCCGCCGCCAGGTGGCCGGGGTCATCCCGACCGCGAGCGCGCTGCCGTCGGTGCTCGACGCGGTCGCCGGGCGGGCTCCGGTGATGGTGGATGGCGGCATCCGGTCCGGGGTCGACGTGCTGCGCGCGCTGGCGCTGGGGGCGTGTCTGGTCGGGGTGGGACGCCCGGTGCTGTGGGGGCTCACCGCCGGCGGGGCCGACGGGGTGGCGTCGGTGCTGGGCGGGCTCACCGCCGAACTCGTCCAGGCGATGGCCGCGATGGGCGCCACCACCCTGAACGACCTGGACCGGGGCATGGTCCGTCACCGATAACCTGCCGTCTCGTGAGTCTGAGGTGGCGTGATGGCGCCACCTCAGACTCACGAGCGCGAACTAGGCTCGGGCCGTGCGCATGCAATTCTCGTCCGGCCCGGACCCGATGGACCTGCTCACGCTGCCGTGGTCGTCGCCGCTGGCCAGCTGGCCCGCCGACCTGCTGGTGAGCCTGCCCCGCGGCATCTCCCGGCACGTGGTGCGCTTCGCGCGGATCGGCGGCATCGTCTACGCCATCAAGGAGATCAACCAGCGCCTGGCCGAGCACGAGTACCAGCAGCTGCGTACCCTGGCCCGCACGGGGGTGCCCGTGGTCGAAGCCGTCGGCGTGGTCGCCAATCGCGCGACGCCGGGCGGGGAGGCATTGGACGCCGCGCTGGTCACCAAGCACCTGCGCTTCTCGTTGCCGTACCGGGCGCTGTTCTCCCGCCGACTGGACCCCGATCTGGAGCCCAAGCTGTTGGATGCGTTGGCGGAGTTGCTGGTTCGGCTGCACCTGGCCGGATTCGCGTGGGGCGACTGTTCGCTGTCCAACACGCTGTTCCGGCGGGACGCCGGGGCGCTGGCGGCGTATCTGGTGGATGCCGAGACCGGTGAGATCCGCACCCAGCTCTCCGACGGCCAGCGGCAGAACGACCTGGACATCGCGGAGACCAACCTGGCCGGCGAGCTGCTGGACCTGGAATCGTCCGGCCTGCTTCCCGAGCACGTCGACCCGGTCGAGACCGCGCTGTCGGTGCTGGAGCGGTACTCCCACCTGTGGGCGGAGCTGACGGCGCCTCAGACGATGGGCGAGGACGAGTGGTGGCGGATCGAGCAGCGGCTGCGCCGGCTCAACGACTTGGGTTACGACGTCGCGCAACTCGATGTCGCCGAGGTCGACGGCAACCCGCACGTGATGGTGCAGACCCAGGTGGTGGAGGCCGGGCACCACCGGCGACGGCTGATGGAGCTGACCGGGCTGGAGGTGGTGGGTGAGAACCAGGCACGGCGCATCCTCAACGACCTGGACACCTTCCGCGGGCAGGCCGTGATGCCCGAGACGCAGGTGGACGAGTTGACGGTCGCGCGGCACTGGATGAGCGACGTGTTCGAACCGGTCATCGAGGCCATCCCACCGGAGTTGGGCGAAAAGCTGGAGCCGGCCGAGGTGTTCCACGAGGTGCTCGAACACCGCTGGTTCCTGTCCGAGGCTGCCGGGCACGAGGTGAGCATGGAAGACGCCACCCGCTCGTACATGGCTAGCGTGCTGCCGTTCCGGCCGGACGAGAAGGCCGTGCTGGAGCCGGATCTGCTGGGGTTGGGGATGCTGGAGGAGGTGCCGGACCTAGAACGATAGCGGTGACGGGCCGGCCGGGCAGCGCCATCGCCGGGATAAGCGCCGCGATCGTGATGCCGGTCGCCCACCAGAACGCGGTGTGGAAGGCGCCGGCGACGCCGTCCCCCAGCAGCGAGGCCAGCACGACGGCCACGATCGCGGTGCCGAATGAGGCACCCACCTGCTGGACGATGCGGGTGTTCATGGTGGCGTGCTGGATACCGGCCGGCTCGATGTCGCGATAGGCCACCGACATCGGGGGAATCAGCACCGCGCCGACCCCCAGCCCCCGGATCAGCAGCACCGTCGCGAGCCAGATCAGGTTCGTGCCCGGCCCGGCGAAGGCGAACGGGACGGTCGCCGCCGCGGTGAGCAGGAGACTGCCCATCGTCACCCATCGCGCCGAGAACCGTTCGACCAGCCTGCCCACCACGAATCGGGCTGCCAGAGCCCCGGCTCCTTGCGGGATCAGCAGCAGTCCGGCATCCAGCGCGCTCTCGCCCCGCAGCCGCTGGTAATACAGCGGTAGCAGGAACATTGCGGCATACAGCACCGCCCCGGCCGTGAACAGCACCGCGGCGGCGCTGCCGAGCGAGCGCAATCGCAGCGGGCGCACGTCGACGATCCGCGGCCGGTCGCCTGGGAGCGCAGCCCGGGCGACGAAGGCGATCAGCAACACAACGCCGCCCAGCAGTGGAACCAACACCCCTGCGTACCCCAGCCCGCCCGACCGGGCCAGCTGGGAGAGCCCGAGCAGGACCCCGGCCAAGGCCGGTGCGAGTAGCGCCAACCCGAGCAGGTCCATCCGCGCACCACGGGACGACTGGCCGGGGCGGTCGTCCGGCAGGAATTGTCGTGCCAGCAGCAACCCGACGGCGATGAGCGGCACGTTCACCAGGAACATCCAGCGCCAGCTCATCCAGTGCAGGATCATGCCGCCGACCACCGGCCCGAGGATCGGGCCTGCGGCGATCGGGATGGTGACGGCCGCCATCAACCTGCTGGTGGGCCGACCGCCGGCTGCCCGCACCGCGAGGGTCTGCATCAGCGGAAAGATCAGGCCGGCGCCGCAGCCCTGCAGGATCCGGAAGCCGATCAGGCTGGCGGGATTCCAGGACGCCGCGCACAGCACCGAGCCGGTCACGAACAGCAGCAGCGCGGCCACCCAGACTCGCTTGCCGCCCCAACGACCTTCTGCCCATCCCGTGAGCGGAATCGTCACGGCCATCGCCAGCAGGTAACCGGTGGCGACCCACTGGATCGTGTCCGCGGCCGTGTTCATCTCCACCGCGAGGGTGTGGATGGCCAGCGTCACCATCGTCGAATCGAGGATCGCCGCGATCCCGCCGACGATCAAGGCAGTCAGCACCCGGCGCACCTGCGGCGACAACGCGGGCTGGACAGGGAGCGCTGTCGTGGTCATGAGCACGCGTCCTCTATAAGAGTTACATTCATCTCTTATGAGAGTAGGCGAGCTTGATAAGGAACGCAACCTTTTCTTATGCTGGGATCGTGACGACAGCCGAGCCCGCGCCCCGCCGGCGGCGGCGCGGGCACGAGCTCGAGTCCGCGCTCCTCGACGCGGCCTGGGAGGAACTGGTCGAGGTCGGCTTCGCGAACCTGACGATGGAGTCCGTTGCGGCCCGCGCCCGCACCGGGGTCGCGGTGCTCTACCGTCGCTGGGAGAACAAGGATCGACTGGTGCTGGCGGCGCTGGAGCACTACCGCCGGGCCCGCCCGATCGACATTCCGGACACCGGATCCCTGCGGGGCGATCTGCTCGCGGTGCTGACGGCAATGAGCCGGGCGCGTGCGAGCTTCTGGGCCATCGCGTCGGCGGCCGCATTCTCCGGCCTGTTGACCGACACCGGTCTGACGCCCGCACAGGTCCGCGACACGATCCTCGGCGAGGACCCCCCACAGCCGGGGGCGACCCTGGGGATCTCCCGCGTCCGGGTGATCTACCAGCGCGCTCACGACCGCGGCGAGATCGACCTGGACGGCGTCCCGCCGGCGGTGCTCGCCCTGCCGTTCGACCTGGCACGGCACGACATGCTGATGGACCTGCGGCCCCTACGTCCTGCACGTATCCGATCGATTGTCGACGAGCTCTTCCTGCCGCTCGCCAGCGGCGGCGGGACGGACCGGGATTCCCGGGCGGCCCGCCGGGGCCACCGCCCACCCGCGGGCTAGGACGATCCGCCGCGAACCGGCCCTACAGCGCCAGGCCGACGTACTTGGTCTCCAGGTATTCGTCGATGCCTTCCGGTCCGCCCTCACGCCCCAGGCCGGAGGCCTTGATCCCGCCGAACGGTGCCGCGGGGTTGGACACGATGCCCTGGTTGATCCCCACCATCCCCGACTCCAACCGCTCGGCCACCGTCACCGCTCTGCTCAGATCCCTGGTGAACGCGTAGGACACCAGACCGAACTCGGTGTCGTTGGCCAGCAGGATCGCCTCGTCGTCAGAGGCGAAAGTCGTGATCGGTGCAACCGGCCCGAAGATCTCCTCGGCGAACATCCGCGCCGTAGGCGGCACCTCCGCCAGCACCATCGGCGAGTAGAAGTACCCCGGCCCGTCGAGCGCCCCGGACCCGGTCAGCACCCGGCCGCCGGAGGACACCGCGTCATCGACCAGCTCCGTCACCTTCGCCACCGCGGCGGCGTCCACCAGCGGCCCCACCTGCACGCCATCATCGATGCCCCGCCCGATCGTCAGCGCGCCCATCCGCTGTGCCAGCCGCTCTCCGAACTCGGGGGCCACGCTCTCGTGCACGATGAACCGGTTCGCCGCCGTGCACGCCTCGCCGATGTTGCGCATCTTGGCCAGCATCGCTCCGTCCACCGCCCGGTCCAGATCCGCGTCGGCGAACACCAGGAACGGGGCGTTGCCGCCCAGCTCCATCGACACCTTCAGCACTCGCTGCGCCGACTGCGCGATCAGCGTCCGGCCCACCTCGGTCGACCCGGTGAACGTCAGCTTGCGCAGCCGCGGGTCGGAGATGATCGGCTCGGACACCGCCCCCGCATGCGAGGAGGTGATCACGTTGACGACCCCGTCCGGCACCCCGGCCTCGATCAGCACCTGCATCAAGGCCAGCGTCGTCAACGGCGTCTGCGCGGCCGGCTTGACCACCACGGTGCACCCCGCCGCCAGCGCGGGACCGATCTTGCGGGTGCCCATCGCCAGCGGGAAGTTCCACGGCGTGATCGCGTATACCGGGCCCACCGGCTGCTTCATGGTCAGCAGGCGGGTGCCACCGGACGGCGCCACCGAGTACCGGCCGGCGATCCGCACCGCCTCCTCGGAGAACCACCGGAAGAACTCCGCTCCATAGGTCACCTCACCGCGTGCCTCGGCCAGCGGCTTGCCCATCTCCAACGTCATCAGCAACGCAAAGTCATCCGCTCGAGCGTGCAACAACTCGAAGGCCCGCCGCAGGATCTCGCCACGCTCGCGGGGATCCGTCGCCGCCCACGCCGGTCCCGCCGCGACTGCGGCATCCAGCGCCGCGATCGCCTCCGCCGGTGACGCATCCGCTACCGCCGCGAGCACCTCGCCGGTCGACGGATCTTCGACCTTCACCGTGGCATCCGTGTCCACCCACCGGCCACCGATCCGAAGCCCGGTCGGCACCGCCGACACCACCGACGCCACCTGCTGTCCAGTTACCGCCATGTTGACCTCCGCGACCAATCGACCGACCCGCCGACACCATCGTTGCACCTGTGGATCGGCTCACCCAGGCGGGCGGCGCGCTCGCCTGTGCGGGTCAGAGTGCTCAGGCGGTCGGCTCGGCGACGAGGGCGCGCAGCCGGGGCAGCACCTCGGCGCTGTACAGCCGCAGGAACCGTGACTGGTCGGGACCCGGGGCGTGGAACACCAGGTGGTTGAAGCCCAGATCCAGGTAGCGCTTGATCCGTGCCACATGCTCATCCGGATCGGTCGACACGATCCACCGAGACGCCGCCCGCTCCGCCGGCAACGCATCCGCCAAGCGCTGCATCTCGATCGGATCCTCGACATGGGTCTTCTCCTCCGGCGAGAGGGCCAAGGCCGCCCAATGCCGGGTGTCCTGCAGCGCCCGCATGCCATCGGTGTCGAACGAGACCTTCATCTCGATCATCAAATCCAGATCCGACAGCTGCCGACCCACCCTGCCCGCGCCATCGGCCAACGCAGGCAACAGCGTGTCCCGATACAACGCAGCTGCCTTACCCGACGTCGTAATGAAACCATCGGCCACCCGCCCGGCCAGCCGGGTGGCCGCCGGACCCGACGCCCCGATATACAACGGCACCGGCGTGGCCGGCCGATCGTAGATAGTGGCCCGATCGGTGGAGTAGAAGGTGCCCTCGAAGCTCACCCGCTCCTCAGCCCACAACCTCTTGATCAACGTCACGGCCTCCTTCAGCCGCGCGAACCGCTCCTTACCGTCCGGCCAGGCCAACCCCAATGCCACCTCATTGAGCGACTCCCCCGACCCCACGCCCAACACCACCCGACCCGGGAACAGACACCCCAACGTCGCGAACGCCTGCGCGATCACCGCGGGGTGATACCGAAACGTCGGAGTCAACACACTCGTACCCAGCGTCACCCTGGACGTACGAGCACCCACCGCCCCCAACCACGGCAACGCCGCCGGAGCATGCCCACCATCATGCCGCCACGGCTGAAAATGATCCGACACGAAGACCGAATCGAACCCGGCCTCCTCCGCCTGCACCGCAAAATCAGCCAACTCCACCGGCCCGAACTGCTCCGCAGACGCCTTATAACCCAACCGCATCATCGCGACACTCCTTTCATGTGATTCCGGCCCTGCTGGGGTGCCGGCATGGCCGATCAGTCGTGATGGGCCGCCAACTGTCTGATGCTGCACATGGCGAGATAGCCGGCCGTCATGGCGGCCCGGGAGCCGACCGTGTCGACCGTCAAGAACTCCTGCGGCGTGTGGTAGCCACCTCCCACCGGTCCCAGCCCGTCGACGGTGGGTATCCCCAGCCGGCTGACGAAAGCGCCGTCGGAGCCGCCGCCGGTGGTGATGGCCTTCACCTCATCGCCCAGCATGCGGGCGATGATTTGCAGTTGCCCTGCATGGGCGAGGGCTTCAGGCCCCGGCGTCATCGGCGGGCGTTCGCCGAGTACGTCGTATTCTGCGGACGTGCCCGCCACTTGGGTATCCCGGACCAGCAGGTCCATCGCGTCGGACACTCGCTGCGCGGTCTGGAGGTCGGGAATCCGGACGTCGACGTCAACGCTGGCGATGTCGGGCACGACGTTGATGCGGCTACCCCCGCGCACCAGCGCCGCGGTGACGGACAGGAACCGTTCGCGATCGTCGAGTTGCTGCACCGCGAGAATCTTGTGCGCCAGCTCTTCGATGGCGTTGGCCCCCGACCACGGTTCCACGCCGGTGTGTGCCGGACGACCGTGCACGGTGATCCGGTACCGGCGCAGGCCGCGACGGCCCGTGACGATCTCCCCGCCTGGCCTACCCGGCTCGAAAACCAGTGCCAGCGCTGCACCCTCGGCGCTGCGCTCGATGTGCGTGCGGGACCGGAGCGATCCAGCCTCCTCGTCGGGGGTGCACAGCACCCGGAGGTTGAGCCCCTGCATCCCGCCGGTCGCCGCAAGCGCGGCCTGGACGGCCATCAGCGCGGTGACGACGCCGCCCTTCATATCGGCCACGCCGGGGCCAGTGGCACGTCCCTGTTGCACCTGGAAGGGGCGCTGCGCGGCCGTTCCGGACGGAAACACGGTATCCAGGTGCAGCAGCATCAGCACGGTCGGCGCGTGGTCGGAGACGAGGCGCTCCGCCCAGAGCAACGGCTGTCCGGCATCGGTCCGCATCACCTCCCCGGTCACCCCGAGTTCCGCCCACCACTGCCGCGCCAACTGGACGGCACGATCCAGGCCGCCGATGTCTTCGGGGCTGGTATCGATGTTCACCAGATCGGCCAGGCGCCGCAACGACTCCGGCAGCATCTCGGAACAGTGTTGTTGGATCTGCTTGAGCAGGTGCAGCGACGGCTGGTCGGCTCCGCGTAGCGCAGTCACATTCATCGATCCTTACATTCCGGTCATGATCCAGTGATACCTCTGGACGGCCCATTCACGGTTTGGCACACCACATCCGAGCGACCACAAACATCCCGATACCGGCTAGTGCCGCGCAGACGGCCACCATCCACCACGCGGCGGTGAACGAGAAGTGTTCGGCGATCAGGCCGAACATCAGCGGCCCGGCGCCGGCGCCAACGAAGACACCGACCTGCGTGATGCCGGTCGTCACCGCGGCGGCGGCGGGATAGCGCCGGACGATCAGCGCATTCAACAGCCCGGCCCATCCCCACCCGGCGCCGAACGCCACGAGCACGCCCGCCACCACCAACACCGGGACCGCCGTGCTGACCATGATGATTCCGGCAGTTCCGCCCCACAGGCAGACGGCGACCGTCCGCAGGCTGAGGTGGACGCGATCTGAGCGCCAACCCAGCACGACCCGCACCAGCAGACCGGTAGCGCTGCCTGCCGCCAGCAGCACGCCGGCGGCGGACTCGCTGAAGCCCACCGTCACCCCGTAGGAGGTGACGAAGGCGGCCACCGAATTCGACGTCACCACACCGAGGCCGCTGGCTACCGAGATAACAATGAGGTCGGTGCGGGAGGTGCGGGACGTGATGCCGGTGCTGCTGTGGCGACCGCTCGGTACGATCACCGGTCGCGGCCGTCGGGGAACCGTGATCGTCGCGACCACCGCAACGGCCGCGAGCATCCAGAAGGTCGAGCGCCACCCCCAACCGGCAGCCACCGTCGGCACCGCCATCCCCGCCAGTGTTGCGCTCGCGGGGACACCTGCCTGTTTCAGGCCGAACAGCAGTCCCTGGTGGCGACGGCGACCTTCGACCGCGATGGCCAAACTGGCAGCCGGATGGGCCAACGCCTTCGCGGAGCCGCTGAGCACCAACAGGATGGCCAGCAGTTGCCAGGACTGCGCCCAGGCTGCCAGGCAGGCGCTGGTGACGGCGGTGATCGCCGCCGCCCAGCGCATGCTCGGCGCCCAGCCCCATCGCTGCGCCCAGGACCCGCCCAGTACCGAGGTGACCGACGACGCCGTCAGCGAGGCGGCCACGATCGCCCCGAGTGCAGCTGCTCCGAATCCCAATTCGCGCTGAACCTCGACGGCGACCGCGCCAATCAGAAATGTCGGTAGTTGTGCAACCACCAGCGACAGGATGCTGTGCGCCGCCAGTTCGGGCCCCGGGATCCGATTCCGCATGGCCGCGGCCGACCGCCGCCTCGACGCGTCTCAGCGCAACCAATCCCGAGGGTCCGTCAAGGAACACAGGTCGACCACCGCGCCCGCCACCACGCGGGTGCCGAGGGTGAGGTCTGTCAGGCTGACGTGCTCCCCCTCCTGCGGCGACCATCCCGCCTGCTCCCCCTGTCGCACCCTCCCGGAGGGCCCGTAGACGACGGTGGTGATGCCGTGCTGATTGAGGGCGGAGGAGTCCATGTAAGCCGTCCTGCGCCGATAGGTGGGCTGTTCGCCAGCATAGGTGACGTAGTTCTCGTGCACCGCCCGCGCTACCGGCTCGTCCGGCGCTATTTCCGACGCCTGGTGGGAAACATAGAACTCCATCGCCACGTCCAGCGTCGGGTCCTCCTCGCGGAGCTCTCGGAGGAACTGCCCGAGCTCGCGTTGCACGGTCACTGTGCGCATGCCGGGTGTCGTCCTGATGCACAGGAACAGGTCACAGAACACCGGAGTCCGGGAGACCCGCCAGGGCCATCCCCCGTTCACCGAGGTGATGTCGCACGCGGGCCGGATGCCGTCGAAGGCATGCCTGTCCCGGTAGGCATCCATCCAAGGCCGTAGCCGTTCGATCACCTTTTGCATCTGGTAGATCGCATTGACCGCGGTCTGCGCATGCTGGGTATGGGCCATCGTTCCCGTGGTCGAGAGCCGTACCCAGTTCACTCCGAGGTTGCTCAGGCCGATGGTATTAGTGGACGGCTCTCCCAGGATGCACATGTCCGCGTCCACGCCGTGAGCGAGCGCAAATCCCGTGCCTGTGCCAAATCCTCGATACTCCGGGCCATGAAACTCGCCTACGGGCGCGCGCTCGATCTCGCCGGCGACACCCAGGTACAGGACATCCCCGGCCAGCCGGGTGTCGGTCCGGACCAGTGCCTCCAGGATCCCGAAATACGATGCCAGCGCATTCTTCATGTTGTGTGCGCCGTTGCCGTACAGCCACTCGTCTTCCACGATGACGGCCTTGTTCTTGTAACCGATCCCGTGCAGTTCGGGCTCCACGCCGGTGTACGAGGTGTCCAGGTGACCGTTCAGCATCAAGGTCGGCCCGCCGCCGGTCCCGCGCAGCGTCCCCACCACGTTGGCGCGATCGTCGTCGAATTGCTGGATGCGCGCATCCACACCGATGCCCTTGAGACGTTCGCAGATGAAGTTGGCCGCTGCCAATTCGTGACCGGTTGCGCTCGGTATCTCAACGATGTCCGCCAGAAAGTCGCGGACCAGATCGGGGTTGATGGCAGAGACCACCTTGTCTCTGATGGCGGCATTGTCGTTCATGCTGTCAGTTTCCTTCGCTCAGTGGTCGGGCCAGCTTGCCGTGGCCCGGTTCTCCCATGACTGTGCGGTCCCGGTAGACGAACTTTCCGCGGACCATGGTGTGTAACGGAACTCCTCGTGCGGATTCGCCGTGGTACGGCGTCCATCCGCACTTCGACAGCGCGTTGGCGTCGTCGAATTTGATCTCCAGGTCTGGATCGACGATCACCAGATCGGCGTCCGCTCCGGGAGCAATGGTGCCCTTCTTGGGGTACAGACCGAAGACCTTGGCCGGGTTATAGGAAGCCAAACGTACTGCGGCATCCAGGCTGATGCGCTCAGTCCACACGCCCTTGTCCAACAGTTGGCTCAGATAGTCCTGCAGTTGTGGAACGGCGCTCGGCGCCTTCCACATGTTCTGCCACCCCGGTTCCTTCTCCGCGAGAGTGTGCGGACCGTGGTCGGTACCCAATACGTCGACGGTCCCATCGGCGATCCCGGCCCACAATGCCTCCTTGACATCGGGCGGAACCCAGCGGCCCAGCGCTCTTGGCCCGTTTCGCTCGATGAGTTCCCAATCGCCAAGGAACAATGCAAACCCGTTGACCTCCGACGTCACCGGGCGTCCTGCCGCCTTGGCCTCACGCACCATGGCAACACTCTGCCGGGTGACCAGGTGCAACACGTGCAGCCGGGTTCCTACCGCCTCCTGCAGCAGCAGCAGGTTTTGAATGGCGGTGTTCCAGACCAGTCCGTCGTAGCAACGTTGCGCCTCGGCATACGCCAGCGGCCCGTATTGGTCTCGCGCCCAGAACCGCTGTTCAAACCGGTCCATCAACTCCTGATTATGCGGATGGATCATCAATGGCCGACCGGTCTTGGCGACATTCTCGAAGATCTCCAGCATGTCGCCGTCGTGCGTGACACCCAACCCAGGCATGTGGGGGTAGCTACGCTTGGTGTCCACGACCTGGAACACCTTGAATCCCAGAATTCCGGCTGCCGCCAGCGGCTCCACCTCGCTGGCAATGGTGGGTGCCGGGTTGACGTTGTAGTCCACCAGTGCCTTGCTGGCGTACAGCTCCAGCATGGAGCGGTAGCGCTCAAGCGAGTTCAGCGGCGGGTCGACGTTCGGCATGCCGACGGAGGTCGTCACGCCACCGGCCGCCGCTGCCCGCGTCGCCGTGGTGATGTCCTCCTTGTGCGTGAATCCGGGCTCACGGTGATGGGAATGAGTATCGATGAAACCCGGCAGTACCAGCTTCCCGCGGGCGTCAACGCGATCGGCGTCCCCCGATGGGCTGGTCCCGACGGACACCTCGACGATGGACTCACCGTCGACGACGACGGTGCCGTCCTCCAGCAGACCGTCCGGCGTCCATACCGTCCCGCCCTCAATGATCACTCTCTTGTCAGCCACGTGGCTACTCCTATCCTGGCACGTCGGTGTGCTCTAGAGCTTTGCGATGACCTGCTCGGCGAAGAGGTCCATCTGGCGGTGCAGGTGCTCCACACTGAGGTAGATGAACTTCATTTCGAAGTGCTGTACGCCGGCGTCGAGGTACTCGTGCACCTGGTCCCGAATCCGGGCCGGGTCGCCCAGTAGTGCGCTGGCGGTCGCTCCGTCGTCGGTGGCGACGGTGAAGCCATGCCGGAAGGTTTGAAAGGTGGGTCCACTGAACTCCCGGGCTCGAGCGTCGTCCGTGTCGATCGCGGCGTAACACTCCTTGGCGATGACGAACCCGTCGGTGGATCGACCATGAGATGCAACCTGAGCAAGCACCTTCGGTACCTCGGCGCGGTAGTCGGCCGGGGTCAGCCAGGTCGGGATCCAGCCATTTCCGAGTTCCCCGCAGATGCTCAGTGACTTCTCGCCCTTGCCGCCCAGCCAGATCGGTAGCGGCGTCTGAATGGGTTTCGGGTTGATCTCGGTCTCGGGCAGGGTGACGAATTCACCGTCGAATTTTGGATTCGCGCTCTCCCAGACCTCCCGCATCAACCGCAAGTACTCGGCGGTGCGCTCGTACTTCTGCGCCCGCGGGACATTGACCACCTCGAAGTCGAGTCCGATCCTGCGTAGCGCGCCGACGCCCGCGCCCAGGATGAGCCGTCCCCCAGAAAGCACGTCGATCATGGCAATTTGCTTGGCCTGCACGACCGGATTCCGGTAGGGCGTGCACAAGATGGCCGAGCCGATATTAATTCGGCTCGTCACCGCCGCGAGATAGGCAAGCACCGTGATGGTCTCGTACATCTGTGGAGTCGTGTCGTCCTTCAGCAGGTCGATGGCTCCGCACGACACGTGAGATCTGTCCATCGATTTCGTCCAGCTGATGAAGTCGTGCACCCACACCGAGTCGTAGCCGGAGTCCTCCGCGCGCATCGCCGTGGAGGACACCGCCTCGACGCTTGCCAACGGGCCCGCCACCGGCAGGCGCACACCAAATTTCGGCATACCTGTTCATCCCTTCCATTGTTGATCCCCCGCGGTTGCGGCGAGAACGGCTGTCACCGCCGATAACTGAGCAACTCCTGCCCATCTATGACAATTCGGTTGTTCAGCGGTTCCTCAGCAACCTCCGCTCGACCAGCTCGAAGATCCACACTATGAGGACGGCGGTACCGACGATCAGGATGATGAGGGCGTCCAGCCGGTCGAACATGAATCTGCTGCCGAACGTCATCAGGAGCCCGCCGAGCCCCACAATCGAGATCAGCATCTCGCCGAACACTGCACCGTTGAAGCTGCGACCCACGCCCATCCGCGCGCCCGCCAGAATCAACGGCAGGGCACCAGGAATGATGACTCTCCGCAGCATGACCCACCCGGAGCACTGGAACGACAAAGCCATCTCGCGCAGCGCTGGATCCAGCTGCTTCACCCCTGCTTGCGTGTTGACCACGATGAGGAAGAAGGTGAACAGCACGACCGTCACCACAATGCTTTCCCGCCCGGTGCCGAATACCAGCACCAGAGCTGGGACGATCGCCGACACCGGTGAGCTCATCATGACATCGACGTAGGGTCCGAAGACTTCCTCCAGGAGAGGGCTCATCCCCAGCGCTATTCCACATGCAATCCCGGCGATCAATGAGATGGCTAGGCCGATGGCGATGGCCAGCAGCGTGTCCGGCACGGCATCACCGAGCCGCCCGGACGTCACGATGTCCCACATGGCCACGAGCACGTCGGACAGCGGCGGCAACACCAGGAACAGGTGCATCCGTCCCAGGATTTCCCACAACGCCAGTAGTGGGATCATCGTGATGAGAATGGGAGCGCGGCGATAGATCCAGCGGGCCGACCGGACCAACCAGCCACGCCTTGCCGCACCCGTGAGTGCCGCGTCTTCTCGTATCCCGTTCGCCGCTGTGAGGTTCATCGCGGGGTCCCGACACCGGGGCTATGCAGCATGTGGCGCAGGTTGGTCACGATCTCGGCAAACTCCGGTTCATCGCGGATCGAGGCCTCTCGGTTGCGATCCAGCGGGATCTCCACCACCTCCATGACCTGACCGGGATGCGCCGACATCACCGCCACCCGATCCGAGAGGTACACCGCCTCGTCGATCGCGTGGGTGACGAAGACCGCTGTCTTGCGATCCCGGCTCCAGACGGTGAGGAGCTCGTCCTGCAACGTCGCCCGCGTCAGCGCGTCCAGCGCACCGAAAGGTTCGTCCATCAACAGGATCGCCGGCTCCACGGCGAGCGCCCTCGCGAGTCCGACCCGTTGCTGCATCCCGCCGGACAGCGTCCGGGGATAGTGCTTGGCAAATGCGGACAGCCCCACCGTGGCAAGGGCCTGCTCGGCGAGCTCGCGGCGCCGATCCTTCGGAATACGGCGAACCTCGAGCGGGAACATGATGTTCTCCACGACCGACAGCCACGGCAGCAAGGCGAAGTTCTGGAATACCATCGCGCGGTCGGGACCGGGCCCGCGCACTGGTTCACCGGCGATCGTCACCGATCCGGTGTCCGCCTCGATCAGCCCGTCGATGATCCGCAACAGGGTGCTCTTGCCGCAGCCGCTCGGCCCGAGGATGCTCAGGAATTCACCTGCCCCGATCTCCAGATTCACACCAGCCAAGGCCTGCACGCTTTCACCCGACGAGGTGACGAACTGTTTGCCCACGTCCTGGATGCTGATCGCGGGAGTGTCGATCGATCGCGCTAGCGTTGCCAACGTGTCAGTCTCCGTTCCAGCAGTTTGACGATCTGCAGTAGGCACAAGCCGACAAGCAGAATGACGATGACCACGGCAAACATCTCGGCCGCACGGAATCGCCCTCGATAGAAGTTCAGCAATTGTCCGAGTCCGACGGAGACGATGATCAGTTCGGCGACCACCATGCCGACGACCGCTCTGGCCGTGCCGAGCCGGACGCCGGCCATGATCGCCGGCATGGCGGCGGGCAGTCGGACCCGACGGAAGGCCAGCAGCTCCTTGGCGCCGTAGGACCGAGCCATCTCGATCAGGTCCCGGTCCGCGTTCTCCACACCGACCTGCGTATTAATGGCCAACGTGGCCAGGCAGAAGATGAAGACCAAAGCCACCCGAGCCGCTAGGCCGATACCGAAGATTCCGATCATTAACGGGATCAGCGGCGCCAGCGGCGCGGTCAGCAGAATCCGCAGATAGACCCCACCGAGATGCCGAACCGGTTCGAAACGACCCGCCAGCAACCCGAAACCGATTCCAACCACCAGGGCAAGACCGTAGCCCAGAGCAAACGCCTCCAGCGTCGTCGCCACGGCCTGCCACGTAGAGAGCTCACCGATGATGCGGACGAACGCGCCGGCCACCGCCGACGCGGTGGGGAATGTGAGCGGGGAGCCGCGGGCCTTGGCGGCCCATTCCCAGACGCCGATGAAGGCTGCGAACACGGCGATCCGCAGCGTGATCACTAGAATCTTGGGTGGCCGGCGGGACATGCCGGAACGGCGTGGCGTCATGGCTCATCATCTCCGATCCAGCGCCACACGCGCTCCGGCGTCAACGGAAGACGCACTCGTTCCGGCCACCGGTTGGTCGCCGCCGCCAGCGCCGAGCACACGGCAGCTCCCACCGGATTGAGCGACCCCTCACCGATGCCCTTGGCACCGTACGGGCCCACGCCGTCCCGCCGCTCGGCCAACAGCGGCGTCCACCGCCGTGGCATGTCCGTGCTCCGCGGGACGCGGTAGTCCACCACGTTGGGGTTGGTCAACTCGGTGTCGTCGTACAGCAGTTCCTCCATCAAGGCGCCGCCCATTCCCTGCGTTGCCGCCCCCAACTCCTGGGCCTTGGTGGCCTGCGGGTTGACTGCGAACCCGACATCGCCGACCGTCACCAGATGATCGACGGTCAGCGATCCCGTGGTGGGATCCACCGCGATGTCAACGCCGACCATGCCGATCTCCCAGAATGGCGGCATGGCAGCAAGTTCTCCGACTCGACGGACGACACCGGTAGCCGTCACCTCTCCGGCTCCCGGGCCGAACCATTCGTCGACGACGTCACGGTAGGGCAGCTTGTCGTGCCCCGGGGCCGAGACGAAACCGTCCCGGATGTCGATCTCCCCTTGGGGGCATTGCCAGTTCTCAGCCGCCATCTCGCGCAGCCTCAACTGGACCTGTCGACAGGCATCCTGCGCAGCCAATCCCACGATGGTGGTCGTCCTGCTGGCGTTGGTGGTCCGCTCCAGCGGGCTGGCCGCGGTATCGGACTGGACGATGTGCACGTCGTCGAAATCGACGGACAGTTCTTCGGCCACGATCTGGCTCAGCGCGGTGGCGCTGCCCTGCCCCATCTCGACCGCACCCGTCGCCACTCGTACCGAACCGTCGGACAGCACGGTCACCGACACGATCGACGCCGGATAGGCGCCCGCGTCCGAGGCCGAGCAGGCGATGGCGGATCCGTGCCACGTTTCGTGGGACTCGTCGATCCGGTTGCCAGGACGCTCCGACAGTGCCTGCTTCGCGAGTGTCAGGTCCGCCGCAAGGTCGGCGTCCAGGCCGCGACGGTCCGGCATCAGCTGTCCTCCCGGCGGCACCAAGTTCCGCCGGCGCAGTTCGTCTGCCGGCAACCGTAGACGTTGCGCGGCCAAGTCGATGTTGTATTCGCCGGCCAGATTCGTCTGGGGGGCACCGAAACCACGGTAGGAGGAGGCCGGCACGGTCGTGGTGTAGACGAGACGGGCGCGCACTCGCAGGTTCGGTATGCGATAGGGCCCGAAACACCGGTGAACGGCCTTGTCCAGAATCGACGGGCTGCTATCTGCATAGGCACCGGTGTTGAAATCGATCGCGAAGTCACGCGCCAGGATGCGGCCATCTCGATCGAATCCGGTGCGCACCTTGACATCGCCGGCGTCGGTCCGGGTAGTGAGAATCGACTCCTCGATGCTCAGGACGAGCCGGACCGGCTGTCCTGCCTTCCACGATGCGACTGCCGCCAGTGGTTCGACCTTGGTCCACGACTTGGAGCCGTAGCCTCCACCGACATACGGCGCCCGGACCTGCACGGCCGCAAGCGGCAGTTGGAAGATCTTGGCCAGTTCCTGGCGGACCATGAAGGGGTGCTGCGTCGACGACGTGACGCGCAGCGTGCCTGCGGTGTAGCTGGCAATCGCGCAGTAGGGCTCCATCGCGTAGGCGTACAGCATCGGATAGGTGGACTCGGTCTGCACCACAACATCGGCCTGGTCGAACGCGGCATCGACATCCCCCCAGCCGAAGTCTGTCTGGTGCGCAATGTTTCCTACGACGGATTCCGGCAGCGTCTCCCAGAAGACGCCGCCTCCACCGGAGTAGGCATGTTCGTGTATCTCCGGTGCGTCGGCTGCCAGCGCATCGGCCACGCTGACCATGGGGCGCAGGTCCTGGTAGTCGGCACGCACCAAATCGGCCGCCTGGTGGGCAGTTCGAGCGTCGCGGGCGACGACCACGCAGATCGGCTCGCCGACGAATCGGACCTTGTCGATCGCCATGACCGGGTGGTCGGTGATGATGTGGCCGTAGAACGGTCGCAGACCCCGCAGATCCGCTCCCGTCACCGCGCACATGACCCCAGGGACAGCCAGCGCCGCCGAGGTGTCGACCCCCAGCAGACGTCCGTGCGCGCGGGTCGACCGCGCCACGGCCGCATGCAACATTCCCGGCTCGGCCAGATCGACGGTGTATTTCGCGGCACCGGTGACCTTGGCTCGGCCATCCACCCGTGGCACGGCCCTGCCCACGACTCGGAATTCCCGACGACTCGTCACGAGGACTCCGCGGCAACATCCAGGATCGCGTCGACGATCGGTCGATACCCGGTGCACCGGCAGATGTTGCCGTCCAGGTACTCGACAACCTGCTCCTCGGTCGGATGTGGATTGCGCTCCAGCAACGACGTCGCCATCATCAAGAATCCGGAGGTGCAAAACCCGCACTGGTAGGCGTAGCGCTGCAGGAAGGCCCGTTGCAGCGCGCTCAGGTCATCCCCGGTCGCCAGGCCCTCCACGGTGCGCACCGTCCGGCCGGCCAGATCGACGGCCAGGTAGGTGCACGCCGATATCGGGACATTGTCGACCAGGACGCTGCACGCGCCACAGACCTGCATGTCGCAGCTCACCTTGGTCCCGGTCAGCCCCAGTCGGTCGCGGAGGAACTCTGCCGCCGTCTCCTGAACGGGTATCGCGGTCGACACGGGTCGTCCGTTGACCGTGACGTCGATCGCGACCTTGCCGGTGGCGTCGGTGCCGGCGCTCATCGGCGCGGCCCGATCAGTGGCTGCACTATGCGCGCGGCCAAAACGTCCACCAGGTGCCGGCGGTATTCCGCCGACGCGTCACTGTCCGACATCAGATCCACGCCGGCCAGCAACCGTTCCGTCGACAACTCGTCCGGGGAGTCGGCGTCCAACCAGACCGGCTGGTAGGTCGCGGCGCCCACCACCATCCGCCACCCGCTGAGTCGGCCGACGACGCACACGCCGACGATGGGACGCTCCTTCGGTGCGACCCTCTGGTACTCCTGGAAGTCCAGGTCCCGTAGGTCGACACGAACGGACGTCACCAACTCGTCGGGCTCGATCGACGTGGCCAGCGGACCCAGAATGAGCTCCTGCACCGGAATGAGGCGGCCGCCGCGCGGGCCCAGCACATCGACCGTTGCTCGCGCCGCCACCAGTCCGGTTGCGAGATCGGACCGTGGATCGGCGAAGCACAGGTTGCCGCCGATGGTGCCCTGGGTGCGTACCCGGGTGTTGCCGATCTGGCCGGTCAGGGCGGCAAGCATCGGGAAAACATCGAGCACTGTCTCGCTGCGAGCGACCTGGTCGTGGGTGCACCCGCTGCCGATGACCAACTCGTGCTCCGTTACCGATATTTTGCACAGCTCCGGAATCCGCTTGAGGTCGACGAGATGCTCGGGAACGACCAGGCCCAACTTCATCGCAGCGATCAACTCGGTGCCGCCGGCATACGGTGTGCTGTCCTCGCCCAGCAGTGCCACGGCGTCAGGAAGCGTCACCGGCCGCGAGTGTCGGAATGCCTCCGTGATCAATTCCTGCCTCTTCCTGTGATGGGACTCCTGGCCGCCACGTCACTTTCGGCGGCGCCCGAGAGTCGGGCGGCGGTGACCGACGTGTGGGGTGCCGGTGTCCCGAGAGATGCTGGCACCTCCCGGGAGACTGGCAGGCTCACTGCCCGAGACCCTCCAGGAATTGCAGATCGACATAGTCCGATGCATCCGTGCTGGCCTCGGCCGGCAAGGTGCCCAGTTCCTTGTTGGTCTTGATGGCGACGTCCAGGGTGGAGAAGAGCGCCTTGCCGCCGTCCGTGACCCACAGATCGCGGTCGACGTACTCCTTGACCAGAGTCTTCAAATAGTCGGGCTTGTCGTCGGGGAACATGGCTGCCAACTCGTCGGAGGCCCACGACTGATCGCCCTTGATCTTGTTGGCCGTGTCCACCGAGTGCTGCAGGACGGCGGAGGCCAGGTCCGGGTGGTCGGCCAGCCACGAGGTGGAGGCGACTAACGCTTGAGATGCAAAGGGCACGTCCCGGTAGTCCAACAGGACGTGGAACTTTCCGGCCCCCTGTTCTTGCAGGCTCAGCGCATCCGACAGGAAGAGAACCGTTGCATCCACCTGACCGCTCATCATGGCCTGCGCGCGATTGGGCGATCCGGGGATGGTGACCAGGTTGGCCTTGACCCCTGCGTCGCTCAAAGTGCCCTTGAGCAGCGGCGTCCCGGTGGAAACGTCACTGTGGATCGCGACGGTCTTCCCCTCCAGATCGGCCGGCGAGGTGATGTCGTCGTCGGTGACCAGGACCCAGTCGTTCCCGATGGTGACGCCGAACATCTTGATATCGGCGCCCTGGGCGATGGCCAGCATCGGGCCGTTCACGCCGATAGCCAGCACGTCGACCTCGCCCTGTAGCAAGCCCTGCATGGCCAGCTCAGAGTTCTGAAAGAAGACCTCTTTGACGGTGTAGCGTTTGGCCGTCTTGTCGGCCAGCAGGGTGGTGCCATAGGCAGGCTGGGTGGCGGAGGCGAAGCCGATCTTGATGGTGCCCAGATCTCCGGCAGGGTCAGATTGCTCAGTACCCTCACTTGAGCCCGCGCCGGGGGATGCTGGCGCGTCGGTCTGGCTGGAGTTGGCAGTGCCCGGAGCGGATCCGGGCGTCTGCCCGGTGCTGCCGCTCGCAGCGTCTTCACCGCTACCGCTCCCGCAACCGCCCAGCGCCATCAGCGCCACCACGGCAATAGCGATTGTGATCCTTGCGTGCATGTCGTTTAGCCTCCGGGATATTCCGCTGGACGTATCACATATGAAACGACGACTCACGATCTGCCCCGAACCATAGGGGGACCCACTAGACGTGTCAAGGGTCACTCCCGCGCATTCCGAGACAGCACACTTGTTGCGAGGGCGCGATCTGCGGCGCACCGCTTCAGCACTGCTAGCATCCCCGCACCATCCCTCGAGCGTCCCGATGGGACTGGAGGTACGTACGAAGGAGAACCACGATATGAGTAGTCCGGGCGCGAAGTACCAGGCGCCGGCCGCTGCTTGCGCGGCGCAGGTCCTGCTCCGTCTGATTCGGAGTCAGGGACCGTTAACGCTGGCGCAGCTCAGCCATGATCTGCCGCAAACGAAGTCGCTGATCTACCGGGTGCTCACCGAACTGGAGGCGGAATCCTTCGTCAATAGGGACACCACCGGACGCTTCCGACTGGGAGTCAGCGCATTCGAGGCAGGCCCCGCCTACCTCGTGCAACACCACATCGACCAGATGGTCCGAGAATCCCTGCAGTGGCTCAGCCACGAGGGCAACGTGACTGTCAACCTTGGGGTTCTGCGGGGCACGGAGATCCTGTACCTGCACAAGCAGGTCAGCCCCGACGCGTACGTCAGCATCTCGCGCGTGGGTGGAAGGGTGCCTGCCAACTGCATTGCCATCGGCAAGGTCCTGCTCGCACAGTTGACCGACGACGAGGTACTCCAGCGGTACGGACCGGTAACCTCACTACCTACCATGACATCCCGGTCGATTTCCGATCTGCCGGGCTTGCTGCAGGAGTTGAACGACATCCGTCGGCAGGGTTATGCCGCAGACCGGGGCGAAGCCGCGATCGGGCGGTGCGGGCTCGCCGTCGCAATCGCTTCTGGCGCCGCAGGTGACGACGCGACCGCCATCAGCCTCTCGGCCGAGGAGTCGGACTTCGACAGCAGATACGCCGCATTGCTGCAGTTGCTGGAGCGGGTCAAACAGGTCATGGAGCGGGACGCCAAGGCCCGGCAGTCGATGCTGGCTACCGGGGCATTCGAGTGATCTGGACGCGGAACCGTACGGACGCCTCCGCCGATCGGCCGGCCGGCGTGATCGGGCCGGCGGGCACATGACAGCATTCCTTCCCCCACTGCGGGTTCCGGTGCCGGGCGGCGAGCTGACCGTGCATCAACTGGGCGGCGACGAGCGCTGTCAACGCACCCTGATCGCGCTGCACGGGATCACCGCGAACGGGATGTCGATGCGCCCGTTGGCCCGCGCGATCGCTGCCACAGACTCCGGACTGAGAGTGCTGGCACCGGATCTGGCCGGCCGCGCCTGCAGCAACGCCGTCATCGGGCCGTGGGGCATCGGCCGGCACGCCGAGGACGTCATCGCCATCGCCGACGCAATAGATGCAGAGCGGGTGACCGTGCTGGGGCACTCGATGGGCGCTTACGTGGCCGCCGCCGCGGCATCCCGGCGCCCGGAACGATTCGACCGGGTGGTGTTGGTGGATGGCGGGATCGCCTTCCCGCCACCGCCGGGCGCGGACATCGACACGCTGCTCACCGCCGTCATCGGGCCGGCGATGACACGGCTGTCCATGACGTTCCCGAATACCGATGCCTACCTGAGCTTCATGGCGGCGAATCCGGCCGTCGCCGAGGTGCGGAACGCGGGCGGCAGCGCGGCCGCAGACCTGCGTGCCTACCTGGAGCACGACATCGTGCACCGACCGGATGGGACTCTGGCCAGTTCGTGTGCGCTAGAGGCGATCCGGGTTGATGGTGGGGCGGTGCTGACCGAGCCCGAGACGCTCACCGCGGCTCCGTCCCTGGCCGTGCCGGCCACCCTGCTGTGGGCGCCGCGTGGATTGATGAACCAGACGCCCGGGCTGCTGACCGCCGAGGCGATCGAGGCGGCACGGCTCCCGAACACCGTCACCGTCACCGCCGTGCCGGACTGTAATCACTACTCGATCATGTTCGCCGAACATGCGCTGGATGCCGTGCTGCGCGGCATCCTGGGCTGAGTCAGCCCAGCACCGCCCGGAGCTGCAGGGCGAGTCGGATCTGCAGGGAACGATCCGGTCCGGACCAGCTGGCACCCAGCAGGGTGCCAATGCGGGACAGGCGCTGCCCCACCGTGTTCGGGTGTAGGTGTAGCCGCTCGGCGGTCCGTCCGAGGTGGCTTCCCGCACCGAAGTACGCCTCCAACGTGGCGGCCAGGTCGGTGCCGCGGGCGGCGTCGTAGTCCAGCACGGGTCCGAGAGTGTCGGTGACGAATCGTTCCCGCGCGCTGCCGCCCGACAGCACCACGCCCACGAAGCCAAGCTCTGCCATGGTGGCGCCCTGCCCGGTGCGCCCGAGCGCCAGCATCGCCGACAGGCAGTCCCGCGCCACGGGGTAGGCGGTCGGCAGATCGATCACGGTGCCGGAGGTGGCCCCGGGCGAAGGGGTGCCGGCCGCGCCCGGCCCCCCGGCCGCCGCGTGACCGGCGGCATCGGGCTTCGAACCGTCCATGGCGGTGACGGAGTGCCGGATGGTGCCCGCGGCGTGCCCGGCCGCCGTCACCGGCCCACCGAGCGATCTGCTCAGCTCCACCGAGACCTGCCGCGCAAGCGCTCCGGCGTCCGTCCCCGGCAGCAGCAGCACGATCGAACCGTCCAGCCGTGCCGATAGTCCGCCGTGCCGCACCGCCAGGAACGCGGCGGCCTGCTCGCTGTCGGTGCGGTGCCGAGGCACCGCACACGCCACCACAACCATCGGCGCGTCCACGTCCACATCCAGATGCGCCGCGCGGGAGGATGTTTCGGCGGGATCGAGCGCCGCACCCTGCAACAGGTCCTCCAGCAGGTCCCGCCGGCCACGGTTGGCGGCGTCCGCGACCTGCCGACCGAACAGCAGCAACAGCGCGGTGACCAGTGCCCCGCGCTCCAACACCCGCAGATCCGCGGGCCCTGGCGTGCCGTCCCTGGTCAGCACCAGCTCGCCCAATACCTCCGAGCCGGCGAGCACCGGCACGCTCGTCACCCCTGGTCCACCCGTCCGCGGATCCGGCGCGGGCATCGTCACCGTCACCGTCCCGCCCAGCAGTTCAGACAGTTCGGCAGCCACCTCGGTGACACCACCGCCATGTAGCACCAACTCGGCGAGCCGATCGTGTGCCCGCACCGCCAGTTCGGTATCCCTGCCCTGCCGGAGCAGCGCGGAGTTGGCCTGCTCCAACGAATTCAACGCCGCTCGGGTCTCCGCCAGCAGCCTGGCGTTGTCCAGCGCGACCGCGGCGTGCGCGGCCAGCGAGGACAGCAGCGCCACCTCGTCCCGGCTGAACGCCTTCTCGTGCCGGTGGGCGGCGAACAGCACCCCGATCACGGTGGCCCCCAGCTTCAGCGGGACGCCCATGATCGACACCAGACCCTCGTCGATCACGGCGCTGTCGATGTCGCTGGTGTGCGCCACCCGATCGTCGGCCAGGTAGTTCGTGGAGGAGAACGGCACGCCCTGCTCGGCGACCAGGCCGCCGAGGCCCGCCCCGAGCGGCAGCCGGACCCGTTGGAACTCTGCGGATACCGACCCGTCGGTGACGCGCATGTAGGTGTCGCCGGCGGTCTCGTCATTCAGGCACAGGTAGGCGACGTCGCGACCCAGCAGGGTGCGGGCGCGGCGCACGATGGCGGCGAGCACGTCGTCGACGCTGGACAGCGCCGCCAGGTCGGAGGCGGTCTGGAACAGCGCGGCCAACTCCGCCTCCCGCCGACGGTGCGCTTCCAGTTGTGCCCGCACCTCCAGCGCCACCCGCTTGGCGTCGTCCAGCGCGGCGATGTCCTCGGCGGGCAACCCCTGGGCACGGGCCTCCACCACCGGGTGCTCGAACTCGACCGGGTCCGCGCCGCGCGCGAGGAGTTCCAGCAGGTGGGCGTATCCGAGCGGCACCGGCGTGGCGGCCATCGTGCCACCGCGGCGAATCAGCGAGCGCCCCAACCGCCGTCCAGCACCAGGTCGGAGCCGGTGATGGAGTCGGTGCCCGGCCCGCACAGGTAGGCCACCGCAGCGGCCACCTCATCCGGCTCGATCAGCCTCTTGATCGGCGAGGAGGCCAGCATGACCTCGCGTACCACCTCGGACTCGGGAAGGTGGTGCGCCGCGGCCTGCTCGGCAATTTGCCTTTCCACCAGAGGGGTTCGCACGTATCCGGGGTTGACGCAATTGCTGGTGACGCCGCGCTCGGCGCCCTCCAGCGCCAGCACCTTGGACAGCCCCTCCAAGCCGTGCTTGGCGGACACGTAGGCCGACTTGTAGGCGCTGGCGCGCCGCCCGTGCGCCGACGAGAGGTGCACCAGGCGACCCCAGCCGCGCCGGTACATGCCGGGAAGCACGGCCCGGCACAGCGCGAAGGGCGCCACCAGCATGATCTTGATGATGGTCTCGTAGGTCGCCAGCGGAAAGGTCTCAACCGGTTCGACATGCTGGATGCCGGCGTTGTTCACCAGGATGTCGACCGAGTCAGCGATATCGGCCACCGCGTCCGCGACACCGGCCGTGTCGGCCAGATCGACTACCAGCGGGCGGGCACCGACGCTCGCGGCGACCGCGGCTACCCCGTCGGCGTCCCGATCCAGGGCGATGACGCGCACCCCGTCGCCGGCCAGCCGACGTGCCACCGCCGCACCGATCCCACTGGCGGCGCCGGTCACCAGCGCCGTTCGCCCGACCAGGGACCCGGGCGTCGCGGACGCAGCCCCGGGCAGCGTCGACCGGGACCCGGCGAGGTCCGGGGCGGCATCTGGCGGCGTCATGCCTCAAAGACTACGGCGCCGCGCCTCCGCGCCGGATGGGGCATCGACCCACTGCCACAGGCATTCGATGTGCCGCTGCCACGCCTCGCGACGGCAGGTGCCGATCAGCCGGCGGCGGGTTCCAGCACGAAGACCGGGATGGTCCGCGAGGTGCGTTCGGCGTAGTCGGCATAGTCCGGGTACGCGGCCACCGCTCGCCCCCACCACAGCTCCCGTTCGTCGCCCGACAGCTCCCGGGCGCGCAGCCGGTGGTGCTCGGTACCGTCCTGCACGTCGAGATCCGGATGGGCGAGCAGGTTGTGGTACCAGACCGGGTTCTGCGGTGCGCCGCCCATGGACGCGACCGCAGCGTAGTGACCGTCGTGCTCGACGCGCATCAGCGGCACCTTGCGGAGCTTGCCGGTCTTGGCGCCGCGCATGGTCAGCACCACCACCGGCATGCCTCGCATCGTGGTGCCTTCGGTGCCGCCGGACGACTCGTACAACGCGACCTGGTCACGGGTGCGGGCACTGGGGCTGGGCAGGTATTCGTCTTCGTCCACGCCGATGGCAACGCGCCGCCGCGCAGAACATTCCAAGCGGATCCAGACCGAGCGGATCCAGACCGAGCGGATCCAGACCGACCGGCATGACACCACACCGGCGCGGCCGTCCCACGGGCGATTGTGGAGCGGGAGGAGCCCCGCTATATCCGCTGCCACCGCCACCGACTGCCGGCCGGGACGCACTTGATCGTCATCCCGTACCCGTCGACGCCGGTCAGGCCGTGGTGCTTCGCGGCGCAGTACTGGCCCGCCCGGTAGCAGTTCCCGGACGGCGAAGTCGGGTGACAGCCGGCCGGGACGACCGCAGCCGGCTTCGTCGACGTCGGCGCCGACTTGGTGGTCTTGGTCGGTGCCTTGGTGGTCGGTGCCTTGCTGGTCGGTGCCTTGCTGGTCTTCGGCGTGGTCTTCTGAGCCGGTTTGCTAGTGGCCGGTGCCTTCGAGGTCTTGGCCGCGGATGACTTGGTCGCCGTGGTCTGAGCCGTGGTCTGGGCCGTGGCTCGAGCCGTCGTCGTGAACGCCGCCGCCGTAGGGGACGCCGCCCTGGTCGCCGAGCTGGTTGCCTCCGGCCTGGACGTGGCTGGGGTCGTCGGCACGCCACGAGATGTGCTTGACCTCGGCGTGGTCGTCGCGGGAACGGCTGCCGATGTGGCCCGCGAGCTGGTGACGGAGTCTACGGTCGGGACGAGCTGGCGGACCTGCGTCGTCTTCCCGGAAGTCTGCTCGACGTGCACGGGCGGCGGCGAGCAGCCGACCAACACGATCAGTCCAACCACCATGCCGAGTGTTCGTCGCAAGCCGAGACCGTCCTCCCACGCATCCCGACCAAGGACAGATCTACCAGGGACCGGCGGGGCGCGCTACACCCTCACCCGCCCGAGGGACCCACCAGCTCCTGCCGCGACGACGACAGGGACAGTCCCACAGCGCCTGCGAGATCACCTGACGGAGCGACGATGTGGTGTGGCCACAGCGAATGGCTCCCGGATTGCTCGCCCTCGACCTCTCGACCGAACCCAGGTACGACACTGGTCGTGGCCGTCATGTGCTGGTCAGTGTCACTATCCGTACGAGCCGCCTGTCGGACTCGAACCGACCACCTGCGCATTACAAGTGCGCTGCTCTACCAGATGAGCTAAGGCGGCGTGCGCCAACAGTCTAAGGGGCGGGAGCCGACGGGGGCACCGGACTACGCTGCGGGGTTCGTCTCCAACGGTGGGCGCACCCGATCGGCCGCAAACGCCGCGGCGACCGAGGCTCCGGGATGCGCCTGCGCCTGCCACGACCGCGGTGCGGCGGTGTCCCGCGGCACCGGGTGTAGTCGCTCGCGAGCGCCGACGGCGTAGGTCGGAGTGGTTCCGCTCATGGCGCAGGAGAAGGGCATCGATTCCTCGGTTTCAGTGGCGTAACGCTGACCTGGTGACCATCTCTCCTTCGTTGGTGACGAACATCCGGGAATCGCGCCACGATCCGGCCGCAGACGCGTACGATGGCGGGTCAGCCGGGCGGACGACCGATCCGATCAAGCCGTTCCCGGTAGGCGATGACGGCCTCCCCCGAGGTGGCCACGCCCAGCGATCCGCGTGCCGAAGCCAGTCGTCGGTCCGCGGAGCGACGGGACAGGTGCAGCCGGGTGGCGGCTTGGCCAAGCGTCATGCCGACGGCCAACAGTTCCAACACCTGCCGCTCCTCGGTCGACAGCGCGGCGGCCGGGTCGTCTCCCACCCGATGATCCAGAGTGCCCAGGTGCCGCAGGTCGTCGCAGAAGGCGTCGATCACGTCGCGATCCGCCCGGGCGTGCGCGATGAGCCCGACGCCGACCACTGCGGCCAGCATCGCCGCTCGGGCGTCGTCGGCGCCGCGAACCGCGCCGGCCAGCACCACGTCCGTCGGCACCGCATCCGCCGGTCGGGCATCGGATAGTGGACCGGTCGGCAGCTCCCACCCCGACAGGACGCGCCAGCCGGCCGATCGAGCGTCCGCCACGGCCGCCGTCATCGCCTCAACGGCGCCCTCGACCACCACCAGCGGGCTCATATCAGCGGACGGTACCGCCATGATCACCTCCGCCGCTTGCTCACCCGGCGCCGCCGCTGATCAACACGGCCGATATGGGACTGGTGTGACACACGATGCCGAGTTCGGCCGCGCCGCGCACGTTGATCAGCGCCGCACGGTGGCCGACGCCGGAGGATGGTCGGTCGCCGTCAGCCCACCGAGGCGACCGAGGAGCCCTCGGCGGCCCCAGCGGGCACCGGGTCGGGGGGTACGGCGATACCGCCCAGCAGCCGCCGACATTCGACGGCCGATACACCCATCAGTGGCGCCAGTGCGGAAATGGCCCCGTGATCCAAGGTGACCGTCCGCACCGGGATCCGGGCGCCGCCCCGCTGCAGTCGCAAGGCGAACCATCGCCGCACCGGAGCCAACCGCGGATCCGTGCTCTGCTGCACGCCCTCCACATCGACCGTGATGGGCGTGGCCTCCGCACCCACGCCGTAGCCGGAGCTGCGTTCCGCCCCGGCGAGCAGCGCACCGGGATCTTCCCCGAGCGCCCTAGCGATCGCCCAGAACACCTCCACCCGCAGCGAGCGGTGCCCGGTCTCGTAGTTGGCGAGCGCGGCCTTGGTCACCAGACCGCTGGTGCGCTCGGCGACCTCCGCCTGGGTCAGCCCCTGCCGACGGCGAGACTGTCGGAGCATCGCCGCGATCACGTTGGCGAACGCCGACTGCGTCTCCTGCCCGGACCGACGCGACATGGCGACAGCCTTCCGTCCCAGCTCCGGCTCGCTTGCCCGGAGGAACCCGGCCCCGACCGGGCCCGGTCACGGTGGCCGGGCTCGTTCCTGTGGTGCTGCCGATCACTCGGCTCCACCGCTGACCGCGGCGGGGTCGCGGACCGATCCCGGTCCACGGCCCCGCCGCGGGTACTGCAGGCGCTCAGTGCCGCCGCGGCTTGCGCCGAACCACCGTGCCGACCACCAACATCAGGGCACCGCCACCCAGCAGCAGGAGGGCCAGCCAGCCCAAGCCGACGGTGTTGACCCCGGTGTAGGCCATCGTCGAGGACGTCGGCAACACCGTGATCGTCGGTGTGGTCGGCGTTGTCGGCGTCGTCGGCGTTGTCGACGGGATCTCCGAGGAGGTCGGCTGCACCACGATCGTCGGCGGGATGTTGGCACAGGCCGTCGCGGTCAGCGTGTCGTCACCGGAGGTGACGGCGCCTTCGTTGAAGAACCCGTGTCCGGCCCCGGCGTCCGAGCAGACCAGCGCATCATCCGGAACGCTGATCGGCACGGTCGCCGTCACCACCACGCGGTAGGTGTCCATCGATCCGGCCGCCAGCGATCGACCCGTGGCCAGCACGGCCCCGTCACCGCTGCCGGTCCATCCGTCGATGTCCCGCGACGCCGTCGCACCCGTCCCGTCCAGCGCCGAGTGCATCCAGGATGCCTGCTGGTCGGACACCGCGACATCGGCCGGGAATCCGAGGGTGTCGCGCAGGCTGTACACCAGGTCGGTATCGGTGGACGGGTTGCTCACCACCACGTCGTAGGCCACGATCGACACCCCGCTGCCCGCGGAGGTCACCGACGCGACCTTCTTGGTGATGGTCGGGCTGACCGGGGCGGCGCACGCTGTCGCCGTCGAGGTCTGGCTGCCCGCGGTCAGGTTCGCCGTGTTCAGGAACCCGGTTCCCGTCTCGCCCGCATCCAGCGTGCAGTCCCGGTCCGTCTCCGTCGCCGAGGTACCGACGCTGGCGAGGACCGTCACCGTGTAGCGCTCCTGGGTGTGGGCCGCGATGATCCGGTCGGACACGATCTGGGTGTTCGGGGCGATACCCGTCCAACCGTCGTCGATCGTTGCGTCCTTCGGACCGTCGACGCTCGCCGACCGGACCGTGATGCCCGCCCCATAGCTCAGGGTGTCATCCAGGCTGTACCGACCGGAGTCGTCCACCGACGGGTTCGTCACCGTCAGGTCGTAGACCACCGTCCAGGTGCCGTCGGCGTTCTGCGTCACGCTGGAGACCGTCTTGGCCACGTTCACCGCCGGGACCGTCGGGATGTTCCCGCAGTCGTTGTCGGTGACCTCGTTGTTACCGGAGGTCGCCGTGGCGGTGTTGAAGAACCCGTGGCCCGGACCAGTTTCCGTCGAGCAGGTTGCGTCCACTGGCGCGATGTCGTCCGGCACGGAGGCGTTCACCACGACCGTGTAGGTGTCGGTGTCGCCTGCCGACAGCGCGCGCCCCGAAACGATCTCGGTGTGCGTGGTGCCGTCCCAGTGGCTGTTGACGGCGATCGGATCGCCCGCCTGATCCACACCGGCGACGGTGCCGCCGTTGACCGTGACGTCCGCCGGGAACTGCGGAGTGTCGCTCAGGTCGTAGGACAGCGTGGCGTCCTCGGACGAGTTGGACACCGTCACGGTGTAGGTGACATCCCAGGTCCCGTCCCAGGCCCCGTTGGCCCCGGCGTGTTGCATCGCCGACACGAAGGTCTTGTCGACTTCGGGCATCGCAGGCTCGGAGCAGGCATAGGCATCCTGCGATCCGGCACCGGCGTCCACCGCAGCCAACGCCCCACCGGCGCCCCGCAGCGGCTGTACCTGCTGCTGCGGACCGGCCAGGCCGACATGGGAGTTGTTGCCGAAGCCGCCCGGCTGACCCGGCTGGCCGGGCTCGCCCGGCTGGCAGGCGGTCGCCGGAATCGGATCCGTGCCCGTCGAGGAGGCCACGGACGCATTCACCGTCACCGTGTACGACGCCGTCTCACCGGCACCCAGGAATCGACCCGACGCCACCGCCGTGACATCGGCACCGTTCCAGTCCTTGTTGGCACCTGGTCCGGTCACGCCCGCCGAGTTCACCGTAATCCCATCGCCGTAGGCCAGGGCATCGGTGACGTCGTACTGCGTGGCCAACTCGCCCGACGGGTTGGTGACGACGATGTCGTACACCACGGTCCACGTCCCGTCCGCATGCTGCGTGGTCGACGCCACCGACTTGGTGATCGTCGGCGTCGGCACCTGCGGAATGTCCGTGCACGCGCTGTCCTGGATGGAGTCGTTGCCGGAGGTGACGGTGCCGACGTTGTCGAACCCGTGCCCGGCCGTCTCGTCCTGGCAGGCCAGCGTGCCCGGATCCTGGGTCGGCGGCACCGCCGCGTTCACCAGAATCTGGTAGCTCTCGCTGTCCCCGGCCGCCAGGTCCCGAGCCCCACCCGTCGCGGTGATGATCGACAACGTGCCACCGGACAACTCGCCGGCACCACCGCCCACCACCTCCGCGACCGGGCTGTCGTCGGCACCCTGCGAGGAGGTCACCTTCGCCGACCCCACCGTCACACCCGCCGGGTAGGCCGGCGTGTCCGACAGCAGGTAGTACAGGTTGGTGCCCACGGTCGACGGGTTGGTGACCGTGATCGTGTAGGTCACGTCCCAGGTGCCGTCCCACGCCCCGTCCACCAGGTGCTGGGTGGCCTCGCCCGCGGTCTTGTCGATGGTCGGGGACACCGGCTCCGAGCAGGCCGACGAGTCCGTGGACTGGCCGGAGGTGGAGACGGTCTCGGTGTTCAAGAACCCGGTTCCGTCCTCACCCTGACCCAGTTCGCAATCCCGATCCGACGACGTCGACGTCGTCTCGACCGTCGCCGTCACGGTCACCGTGTAATGCAGCGTGGTGTCCTTGGCGATGATCGCGTCGGTGGCGATCACGGTGTTGCTCACGCCGTCCCAACCAGATATCACCGCACCCGACGGGTCGGTCACCGATGCCGACTGCGCCTCGATGTCCCCGCCGAAGTGCAGCGTGTCGGACAGGTCATAGAAGGTCGACATCGTCTTCGAGTCGTTGATCACGGCCAGGTCGTAGACGATCGTCCACGTGCCGTCGGCGTTCTGCACCGTCGACGTCACCGTCTTGTTCGGCGCCGCCAGCGGCAACTTCGGAATGTCGACACACGCCGAGTCGTCGATCGAGTCGCTGCCCGAGGTGACGGTTCCGACGTTGTCGAACCCGTGCCGCGCCGTCTCGTCCTGGCAGGCCAGCGTGGCCGGATCCTGCGACTGCGGCACCGCCGCATTCACCGTCACCTGGTAGGTGTCGGATTCACCGCCGGCCAGATTCTGGTCGTCGATGATCGACAGCGTGCTGCCGTCCCAGGTCCCGACCGGCGTCAGCGTCCCGCCTGCGGAGTTGCTGGCCGAGTCGACCACCGCCGAGTTCGCTGTCACCCCAACCGGATACGCCGGCGTGTCGGTGAGCGAGTACACCAGGTTGGTGCCCACGGTCGACGGGTTGGAGACCGTGATCGTGTAGGTCACGTCCCAGGTGCCATCCCAGACCCCGCTCGGCATGTGCTGGGTGACGCCGATCGCCGTCTTGACGATCTGCGGCGACACCGGCTCCGAGCAGTCGTGCGTCTCGTTGCCGCCGTGGCCGGAGCTCAGGGTCGCCGAGTTGAAGAACCCGGATCCCGGCGTGCCGTCGGTGCTGCACTGCCGATCGGCGGTGCTGGCATCCGTCGTGACGGTCGCCGTGATGGCGATCGTCCAGCTCTCGTGCGCGCCAGCGGCCAACGGGCGATCGGTTGCCAGCGTCACCGTGCCGGTGCCATCCCAGGCCTGACCGGGATCGCCGGCCGGGTCCGTGATCTCGGCGCCGGTGATGGTGATTCCGGCCCCGAAGCCCGGGGTGTCGGTCAGGGTGTACGTCGCACCCAATTGGCTGTCCGGGTTCGTCACCGCCACGGTGTAGGTGATCGTCCAGGAGCCGTCGGCGTTCTGCACCGTGCTGGCGACCGTCTTGTCCGCGTGGGCGACGGGGTGCCAGGTGTTGGTCATGGTGCAGGTGACATCGGCTCCGTCGGCCAGGTTCACCTTCGTACCGGTCAGGCTGTAGCTCGACTGATCGTTGGCGTTCACACAGGTCCAGGCCGAGGCGGCGGTGTAACCGTCGGTCACGTGGCTGGACGGGTCGGCCGGCGACTCGGAGAGCGTGTAGTCCACGCTCGCCTGCACATCGGCTCCCGGGCCGGTGGTGTCGTCGATGCCCGGAGCGTCGATCACCGGAGTGGCCGTCCCGGCGGCCGCCGTCAGCTGCCAGTCCGCCGAGGTGGCGGTGCCGGTGCTGCCGTTGACCACGTTCTTGACCAGGGTCAGGTGCGGCGCCACCGGGTTGGTGGTGTCGCAGTCACTCTCGCAGGTCGGGACGTCACCAGGAACGACGGTGTTGTCGATCGTGGTGATGCCGCCGGCGGTCAGGTCGGCACGGGATTTGACGGTCGCCGAGTAGGTGATCGTCTCGGTGTGCCCCGCGGCCAGGCCGCTGGCCACCACCGACAGCGTGGGCCACCCGGAGGTGTTCGCCGCCAGCTGGGCGGCGTTGCTGGAGGTGAACACCGTCGACGTCGACAGGTCGGTGCCGGCGATTGCCGAGGCCAGCGAATCGGTCAGGGCGGTGCCGGAGTAGTCCACCGAACCGGTGTTATGCACCGAGATCACCCAGGTGAGAGTGTCGTTCGGCTGCACCGCGGTACCGGTGTGGCCGACCACCGAGCCGTTCCGGCTGACCGTCACGGCCTTGGACACCGCGACCGAGGGGGCCACCGGGTTGTGGGTGCTGCACTGGTCGTCCTGGCCCTGGGCCGGCACGCAGTCCACGCCGTCGCCCGGCACCACCACGTTGTCGATGGCGGTGACGGTGCCGTCGTTGAGCGCCTGCTGGCTGACCACCTTTGCCGAGTAGGTCAGCGTGACCGTCTGGCCGGCCGGTAGACCCGCCGCGGTAGCGGTGGCGGTCACCGTCGTAGAGCCGGAGTCATAGGACACCGTCATCCACGCCGTGTTGGACGAAACGAACGGCGACGCCGACGGATCGAGGTCGGTGCCGGCCAGTGCCTGCGCGACGTTGTCGGTCAGCAGCACGCCATCGGTGAACGGCACGCTGGAGGCGTTGCGCACGGTGATGGTCCAGGTCAGCTCGTCACCGGGCTTGACCTGCTGGCCATCCCAGTTCGTGGCGGTGCCGTTGACGACCTTGGTCACCGACTTGGAGATCTCCACCTTCGGCGTCAACGGGTTGTGCGTGGAGCAGTCGCCATCGCAGGTGGGGCCACCGGCCGGCAGGGTCACCGTGTTGTCGATCGAGGTAATCGCCGGCGGCCCGTTCAGGGTCTGCTGGTCGACGACCGTACCCGAGTAGGTGATCGTCACCGTGCTGTTCGCCGGGATCCCCGCCGTGCTCGTCTTGCCCGACACCGACGAGGCAGCCGGAGTGAGCACGAGGTTGGCATCCGATGGGTCAACCGTGAACGCGCCCGACGCCAATGGGTCGAAGTCCGTCCCAGCGACGGTCGAGGACAGGTCGTCCGAGAACAGGTCACCGGTGTAGGGCACCGACGAGGTGTTGGTGACGGTGATCGTCCAGGTCAGCACGTCGTTCGGCTTGACCAGCTCACCATCTCCGCCGATGGAGGTGCTATTGCGAGTCACGTCCACCGACTTGGACACCGTCACGTGCGGCGTCAGCGGGTTGTTCGTGGCGCAGTCGCCGCCGCAGGTCACCGGCGGCGCCGGGGCGACGGTGTTGGCGATGTGCGTCACGCCTCCGGCGATCAGGTCGGCCTGCGACTTCACGGTCGCCGTGTAGCTGACGGTGACCGTCGTGTCGGCGGGCAGTGCATTCGCGGTGCCCGTCAAGGTCGGGTCCGAGAAGGTCGCCACCACCGACGGATCCGACGACCAGGTCGACACCGTCGAAGTGTCCAGGGTGGTACCGGCGATCGTCGAGGACAGGTCGTCGGAGAACAGATCACCGGTGTAGGGCACCGACGAGGTGTTGGTGACGGTGATCGTCCACGTCAGCTCGTCACCGGCATTGACCTGCTGGCCATCCCAGTCGGTAGCCGTCCCGTTGACGTCCTTCGTCACCGACTTGGTGACGTTCACGTGCGGGGTCAGCGGGTTGTCGGTCGAGCAGGCATCGGCGGACGCGCAGCTCGGCACGGTGCCCTCGGGCACCACCGTGTTGGCGATGTGCCTGACCGGGCCGGCATTCAGCTCCGCCTGCGACTTCACGGTCGCCGTGTAGCTGACGGTGACCATCGTGTCGGCGGGCAACCCGTTCGCGGTGCCGGTCAGGGTCGGCGACGTGAACGTCGCCGTCACCGAGGGATCCGACGAGACGAAGGCGGTGCTGGCATCCAGGTTGGTACCGGCGATCGTCGAGGACAGGTCGTCGGAGAACAGGTCACCGGTGTAGGGCACCGACGAGGTGTTGGTGACGGTGATCGTCCACGTCAGCACATCGTTGGCGTCGACATCCTTGCCGTCCCACGGCGTTCCGTCCTTGCTGACGGACTTGCTGATCTCGACCTTCGGCGTCAGCGGGTTCTCCGTGGTGCAGTCGCTGGCACACGTCGCCGGGCCGGACGGCACCACCGTGTTGTCGATCGTGGTGATCGAGCCGGCGTTCAGGGCCGCCTGATCGACGACCGTGCCCGAGTACGTGATCGTCACCGAGCTGTTCGCCGGCAGGTTCGCAGCATCACCGGTCAAGACATGCGTGACCGTGTCATAGGACAGCGTCACACCGGCACCATTCACCTGGAACGAGGTCGGTGCATTGGCCAGATCCGTCCCGGCCAGAGCCTGCGACACGTCGTCGGAGAACAACTGCCCCGACGGGATCGTCACCGACCCGGTGTTGCGCACCGTGATCGTCCACTCCAGTGTGTCACCCGGCGCCACCTGAGCGTTGTCACCCGGGTTCCCATTCACCGTGACCGACTTCGCCACGGACGCCTTCGGCGTCAGCGGGTTCTCCGTCGTGCAATCACCGGCACACGTGACCGGGCCGGACGGCACCACCGTGTTATCGATGGAGTCGATGTTGTTGTTGTTCAACGTGGTCTGGTCGAGCACCGTACCGGAGTAGGTGATCGTCACCGAGCTGCCACCGGCCAGTCCATTGCCGGTGGCGACGCCGGACACCGTGTGGGTGGTGTCGTTGTAGGTCACGTCGATCGGCGCGGTCGTCGGGTCCACGGTGAACGCGCCCGGAGCGGTGGGGTCGAAGGTCGTGCCCTTGAGGACGGAGTCCTGGATCAGATCCGTGAACAGGCCCCCGGTGAAGGCCACCTCGCCCGGGTTCTGCACGGTGATGGTCCACTCGATGGTGTCGCCGGGCAGCACCTGAGTGTGGTCGTAGCCAACGACGCCCACGCCTGCGCGCGTCACCGTGACGGACTTGGCCACCGTGGCCACCGGGTCACAGACCTGCACGTCCTTGCTGGCCTGCTGGCCGGTCTCCGTGATCGTCGCGGTGTTGGTGTAGGTGACGCACTTTCCTGGCGTGCCGGGCTTGTCGATGGAATAGGTGAAGTCCTTCGATCCGTCGGCGACATCGACCGTACCCAGGGTCACGGGGTTGGCGGGGTCGGTCTTGTCGTCCACCACCGTGATGGTGCTGTTGATCTCACGGGCCTGCTGGAAGGTCACATCGACCGGCGCGCTGTCGGCGTGCTGGCTCTGACCGCTGCGCTGCCACGACACGGTCGCGGAGTTGGTGCCTCCGGTGTAGTCCGGCTGGCCGGTGAAGGTGCAGGTGTAGTCGAAGTCCTTGCTGCCATTGGCCGGGATCGAGGCGTTCACCCCGCCGGTCACGGCACAGAGCGCACCGCCGCCCACCGTCGGCGTGTCCGTCACGGTGGTGGTGACGGCGATGTCGTTCGGGTTGCTGACGGTGATCTTTCCGGTCATCGTCCAGTTGCTGTCGGTGTGGCCGTTCGGCGTCGCGGTGACGGTGTAGTTGAAGGTCGCGGTTCCGTTGCCGGACACGGTGATCTTCGTCTGGTCAACCTTCTTCTCGATCTTCCACAGGTCGGTCCGGTCGTAGCTGGCCGTGGCGTCCTTGGTCACCGTCAGGGGCTGGAACTGCTTGGTGTTGGTGATGGTGCAGATCACATTGTCGCCGACACCGAGGGTGATCTGGTTCGGCGAGGTGAAGCTGCCACCATCACACACCCAAGCGTCGCCCGGCAGATAGCCGGTCAGCCCGCCGGACTCGGACAGCGTGTAGGCAACTCCGGCCTTGACGTCGGCGCCGATGCCGGCGTCGGCGGTGGTCGGGGTGCCGTCGATGACGGCGGTCGTGCCATCGGTGGCCGTCAGGGTCCACTGGTCGCTGAATGCACCGTCCCCGTTCAGGTCGACGGCCCACTTCTTCAGCGTCAGGTGCGGTGCAACGGCGGTGTTGGTGATGGTGCAGGTGATGTCCTCGCCCGGCTTCGGTGTCACCGTGCCGTTGGCCTGGCTCCAGTCATCGGCGCCAGTGCAGGTCCACCCTGACGGCGTGTACCCGGACGGGCCGTCGGTCTCGGAGAGCGTGTAGGTCACACCGATGGTGACGGCTTGGGCGGTGACCGCGACGGAATTACCGTCGCCGGAGAACCCATCGGTGCCGCCGGCGGCGTGCAGCGTCCAGTCGCTGGCCTTGGCGGTGCCGCCGGTGTTGCCGTTCTGCACCTTCTTCACCAGCGTGAGGTGCGGGGTGGGCGGCGGCTGCTTGTTCGTGACGACACAACTCAACGTCACGCCCGCCTTCGCCTGGAACGACAGCGTCGGGTTTCCGTTCGTGTCCGTGCCGGTGCTGGTCTGTACGGGTTTCCCGTCGACCAAGCAGGTCGCGCCGACGAACGAGTAGCCGCCCTGGAGCGACTCGGTCAGCGTGACGGTTGGTGTCGTACCGCCCTGGATCGTCACGTCGGCGGAGGTGAAGCCGTTGACACCGTTCTGCTCGGCGGTCGGGTCGAAGTCACCGATCGAGCTGCTGGAACCGGTGATGGTGCCGTCGAACTGCCAGCCGTTAGCCGCAGCCGGGTTCGGCGTGATCGGGTTGCCCTGCCAGTCCTGGATCTGCTTCTGGACGGTCAGCTTGCCCTGGCAGTTGCCGGTGGCCAGATCCTTGAAGGTCTCGGCAAAATCGCCGGCCGTACCGAGGTAGTAGTCAGAATTTACCGTCGGCCCGGAGATCGACCGGATGTTCTCGTTACCGCCGTCCACGCCGATCCCGATCGCGACCAGTCGGCTGCCCAGGTTCTTGATGGCGTTGGCCGAGTAGATGGCGTTCTCCACCGTGGCGAACCGGGTCGTGTTGTTGCTGCCAGTGCCGTTGTGGTCGGTGGTCGGGTTGCCGTCGGTGAGCACGACGACCAAGTCGTACGGCTGGAGGCTATTGGTGATCTCGTCGTTCGCGACCTGCCACAGGCCCTGGTCCCAGTTGGTGCCACCGCTCGGGTTATTGATGTTGTCGGTCACGAAATCCAGCGCGGCCTGCTTGCCGGTGTCCGTGGACAGGTCAACCGCTGGCGTCAGCGTGCCGTGGCTGCCGGCAGTGGCCGAGAAGGTGTACATGGCCAGCTGCGACGGAGTGCCGCTCAGCGCGTTGATCACGCTGTTGGTCGCATCGACCAGGTCGGATTCCTTGCTGCCGCTATCCATCGAGCCGGACTGGTCCAGCACCAGGGCGATCCTCAGTCCGCACTGTTGCGGCGCGGGCGGGTTGCCCAACGATGTGGCCAGCTCGCCAGAGAACGGGTTGCCGCGAGTCCCGCTGTAACTGTTGGGGTAGTACGAGCGGTCCAACGTGTCGCTGTAGGTGCCGTCGTCACTGTGACTGCCGGGTGGCGTAGAGGTGTCGCCTGGCACGTCGTAGGTGTACCCGGCGACAAGCGTGCCGGTCTGGAAGAAGTAGTCCGTCGAGGTATTCGTCGACGAGCTGCCGTAGTCCAACTGCGGATTGGTGTACCAGCCGTAGGGGTAGGTCGCGGTGACGCCCGGCGGGGTCTGCTCGGTGACGCGGTACTGGTAGCCGGCGGTGACCTGGATGGTGCAGGTGCCCGCACCGTTGGAGATGGTGCAGGACTTCGCCGCACCGCTGCCCGAGGTCGGCGTCGCGGTGAACACGGCGCCGTCCGGCAGCGGGTCGACCGTGCTCGTACCGGTCCGCACGCCACCCGCATGCACCACCAGGTTCGCGCAGGCCGACGGCGGGGTAATCGTGCCGTAGGCAGTGTCCTTCATCGCGGACGTCATCTCCTGCGACTGACGCGATCGCAGGTTAATCGTGGCGAAATTGGTCGACGGCGGACAGGTGGCCGTAACCCCGGCCAAGGCAGTCAAGTTCAGTGCGAACTCAACGAATTGCTTGTTGGTGTTGACGGCATACTTGAAAGTAGAAGAACTCACCGAGCAAGTCGCGCTGTCCCACTCGCTGCCATCCCATGTGGCGCAATCCCGCAGTGTGAAGTCGCCGTTGTTGTTCTGTACCAGGTTGTACCGGACGTCACCGACGGTTCGGTTCGGGACGTTCACGGTCCCGTCGATGCTGGGAATGTTGGGCTTCTGATTGAGCTCCACCGTGTAACCGATCGATCCAGTGGACGCTCCGCGAGTGAAGGCGAAAATACCCCAAAGGTTACCGCTAGTGACCTGGCTGTAGGCATAGATCTGATCGATGTCAGCCTGACCGGACGCAACGCCGGATCCGCCCGACCACGTCAAGGGGTCATCGTTTTCCTTGGACCCATTGGATACCTGAGTGTTGTCACCCAGGCCGTCCTTGCCGACCGGCTGGTTTCCAGTGGCTGCGCTTTCCCAGTCAATGTCGCCGTAGTTGTCGACACCGCAGTCGCCGTCAACCTCGAAGTCGCCGACCATCGACGTGCTGCTCGCCTCGCCTGTGAGCGGACAGTTGGCTCCGGCCGTCACGGTCTGCGGTGTCACGGAGTCGACGTTGAGGTTCTTGCTGCCCTTGCCCTGCAGGTCCGTCGATCCCAGCGTCAGGTGCGAACTACTCGAACTCGGCGCGGTGGCACCGCCGGCGGTCTCCTTCACCGGCGCGGTGCTGCTCGAGGACGAGGCATCAGTGTTAGAGGTGTTGGACTGCTGAGCGCTGCTCGATGCCTGCGACGTCTGTGTAGGAGCCGGCTCGGAGGTACTGGACTGCTCGGAGGTACTGGACTGCTCGGAGGTACTGGACTGCTCGGAGGTACTGGACTGCTCGGAGGTACTGGACTGCTCGGAGGTACTGGACTGCTCGGAGGTGCTGGGCTGCTGGGAGGTGCCGTCGCTGGAGGTCGGGGCATCGCTGGAGGTGGTGGGCGCCTCGTCGCTGCTCGCGGGTGCCTGGGACGAACTCTCTGCCGCCCCCTGCACGGTCAGCGACGTGGCGCAGCTCTCGACCTCGCAGGTCGAACCCTGCGGGGCCGCAGCCGTCTTCAGCGACACCTCGCCGGTGACGTCGTCGTTCACGGTCACCTGGAACGACGTCGTCGCGTACTGGCCGGGCGCCACATCGGACCCCGGCGTCCAGCTCAATGTGCCGGCATCGGCGTCCACGCTGATGCCGGCGGCGGCCAACTCGTCGGCGGATGAGGCGATCGCAGCATGCTCCAACAGACCGGAGATGTCGTCGACCACCGTCACCGGCTGGGCCTCGGCGCCCGAGGTGGCGTTGTTGACCACCTGCAGGACGTAGGTGAGCTGGTCGCCGGGCTGAACGGTCGCCCCGGCCTTGAACGCCGTGAGCTTGAGCGCCGCCGTGGTCGCGTCCCCGCCGGGCAGCCCGCCCGCGGGCGTGGCCGCGACACCGGCGGTGACGGTGAACGTCGACGTCGCCGCGGCCGAGGCAACCGTGCTGGTGACGGCCATCGCGACCACCAGGGAGATGACCCCTAGCAGAGCGGACGCGATTCGCCAGATCGGGCTGCGACGAGTTGTTGGCTTCCGATGCCTGGACATGTCCTGCTTCTCCCCACCGTTGCGGTGCCGACCGGCTATCACCCGGCCGGGTTACACCTGATCCCGGAGTTCTATCACTGTCCGTGCCGATCGCTTGCGCGCGGGCACGATCTCCCGCACTGATTCTGCACTACCGACAGTCCGCCTACCTATGCCCACCCGAGTGAACCGACAACACTAACGGGTGATTTCTGACGAGTTCATGAGTGGATTGAGCTACCGAATGTCGCGATCGGTCCGCTCAAATGCCTGCCACGAGACACTGGTGCTCGTCATCGATGACACTGCGACGGCGCGACCCGTACGGTGATCTACCGACCGAATGACTCTAGTCGACTACTGACTGTTACTAGACGATGGAGCGGTGACGGAGTCGGCGGGCGCGCGCGAGCAGGAAGGTTGCCAGGCCCGCGACCAGCAGCACCGCGGCGGCCACGGTCACCACCAGGAAGAGGTCCATCCCGGGGCGGGAGCCAGGTCCGGCATCGGATCCGGCGGGCTCCGCCACGGAGCCGGCCGACCCTGCCGAGGTGCCTGGCGCGGTCGCGCGACTGTCGCCGGCCGACGATGCACCGGGCCGCTCGACTCCGGTGGCGCGCTCGCCCGCTGGCGGGCGGACCTGGGCCGGTCGTTGCACACCGGCGTCGCGTGGCTGGCTCGAAGAGGACGGTGCGATGGCGCTGGACGTCGGTGGAATCAAGGAGATCCAGACGCCGCCGGAGGTCGGGGTCGGGGCCTCACCCCGCGAGGCCAATGCGCTCGAGGTGGGCGGGATCAGCGAGATACCCGTGCCGGTCGACCCGGAGGCGCCCGAATCATCCTGAACGGCGGCGGCCGTCCCCGCAGTGCCGATCAGCAACACGACGACCACTGCGATCAGTGCGGAGGCGGCCCGCGCCATCAGCGACCGGGTAGAACCCGCCGCTCCCCGTCGCTCGGTCGGGTCGATCCCCGCGCCGCCGTCACCCCCTGTGCTCACGGGTTCGATTGTTGCGTACCCACCGCAAGCAAGCCCAGCCACGGACGAGTGAAACGATCTCCCCATCCGGGTGGTTCAGCCGGATTCATGACTGAACGTATCCGGCCGATCACGCGGCATCACCTCTGCGTGATCATGCTGCACCCATGCGGAGCAGACGGTTAGTGCCCGTGGTCAGGGCCGCCGCGTGCCGGCCCTACCGGAGCCCGCGCCCGCTGGGCGGCCGATACCATGCCTTTCGTGACCATCCGCCCCATCGTGATCTGCGGCGAGCCGGTGTTGCACCGGCCTACCCGCCTGGTCACCGATTTCGACGACGAACTCGCCGCGTTCGTGGACGATCTGTTCCAGACCAATACCGCCGCGCACGGAGCGGGGCTGGCCGCCAACCAGGTGGGCGACGACCGCCGGATCTTCATCTACGACTGCCCGGACGACGAGGGCATCCGACACCGAGGGTACGTGGTCAACCCGGTGATCGAGACCTCCGAGATCCCCGAGACCATGCCGGATCCGGACGACGACTTCGAGGGCTGCCTGTCGGTGCCCGGCGAGAACTTCCCCACCGGACGTGCCCAGTGGGCGAAGGTGACGGGTGTGGACGTCGAGGGCACGCCTGTGCAGGTCGAGGGCACGGGGTTCTTCGCGCGGTGCCTGCAACACGAGACCGACCATCTGGACGGACACCTGTACCTCGACCGGCTCATCGGCCGGAACGCCCGGGCAGCCAAGAAGATGGTGAAGGCCAGGGGCTGGGGAGTTCCCGGACTGAGCTGGATGCCGGGGACGGACCCGGACCCGTTCGGTCACTGACGTCGTCGAGGTCGAACGCCTCGAGACGTCGAACACCTTAAGGCTCAGCTCCGGCGCCGCGCGGACCCATCCGGGCGGGCACTGGTTTGGCCCGCACCCCGCGCGGATACTGTCAAGGGGTGGGATCGGATCCGTTAGCGCCGCTGGTCCGGCCCGATCACCCCGCTGGCGACCACGACATCGCGGACTTTGCCGGAGGTTCGGCGCAAAAACCCTCGTCACCGATCTCGGGAAATGGTGCTGCCGGGCACCGGTCCTCCCTGGTGGTGGTCGCCAATCGACTGCCGTTCGACCTGCAGCGCCAGCCCGACGGCAGCACCACCGCGCAGCAGGCACCTGGCGGGCTGGTCACCGCACTGGCGCCGCTGCTGTCCCGCCAGCACGGAGCCTGGATCGGCTGGCCCGGCAGCGCCGACCTCAGCCTGGAACCGACTGTTGCGGACAACGTTTCGCTGTACCCGGTGACGCTGTCCAGCGGCGAGGTGGCCAGCTACTACGAGGGATTCTCCAACGCCACACTGTGGCCGCTCTACCACGACGCGGTGGTCGCTCCGGAGTTCCACCGACAGTGGTGGGAGACCTATGAACGGGTCAATCGTCGGTTCGCGCAGGCGGCTGCCGAGGTCGCCGACACCGACGGCATCGTCTGGATCCACGACTATCAGTTGCAGCTGGTACCCGCGATGCTCCGTCGCCTGCGCCCCGATGTGCGGATCGGGTACTTCCTGCACATTCCGTTCCCGCCGACCGAACTGTTCATGCGGTTGCCGTGGCGCGCTGAGATCGTCAGCGGTCTGCTGGGCGCCGACGTGGTCGGCTTCCAATTGCCCGGCGGTGCCCGCAACTTCGTCCGTCTGGCCCGACTGCTGACCGGGGCCGCCGTGTCGGGCAGCCTCATCGAGCACGATGGGCGCACGGTGCGAGCGGCCGCCTTCCCCATCTCGATCGACTCGGCCAGCCAGGCGAAACTCGCTGCCTCGCAACGCGCACGGGACGACGCCGCCCGAATACGCGCCGATCTCGGCGGACCGCGCCGGCTGATCCTGGGGGTCGACCGGCTGGACTACACCAAGGGCATCAACGTGCGGCTGCGCGCCTTCGGCGAGTTGCTCGCCGAACGGGACCCGTCGGTGCAGGACACCGTGCTGGTGCAGATCGCCACGCCCAGCCGGGAGCGGCTGACCTCGTATGCACGCATGCGGGAGGAGATTGAGCGGCAGGTGGGGGCGCTCAACGGCGAGCACGGCCGGATCGGGCGGCCCGCGGTGCACTACTTGCACCACTCGCTGCCGCGCGAGGAGTTGGCGGCGTTCTACGTGGCGGCCGACGTGATGACGGTGACGCCGCTGCGGGACGGGATGAACCTGGTCGCCAAGGAGTATGTCGCGTGCCGGGCCGACGGTGGCGGGGTGCTGCTGCTGAGTGAGTTCACCGGCGCCGCCCACGAGTTGCGCTCGGCGGTGCTGGTGAATCCCTACGACACCGACGGGGTGAAGGAGGGCCTGCGGACCGCGTTGAATATGCCCGAAGGCGATGCGCGGCAACGGATGCGGGCGCTGCGCCGGCAGGTGCTCTCGCACGATGTGGATCGCTGGGCGTCGTCGTTCCTGGGCGCGGTGCGCGAACATCGGGACCGGATTGCCACGGCGGCGGGCCGGTTGCCCGCCTCAGTGGTGCGCGCGGCCCGCCGGGTTGCCGGCACCGAACGGCTGCTGATCGCCAGCGACTTCGACGGCACCCTCGCGCCGATCGTGAACCATCCGCCGGACGCCCGAGCGGTGCCCGAAGCACTGGAGAACCTGCACGCGATCGCGGCGCTTCCGGACACCACCGTGGCCGTGGTGTCCGGCCGGTCGTTGGCCGACCTGCAGGCGCTGATCGGCGACCCGGGCCGGCTGTATCTGGTGGGCAGCCACGGCGCCGAACGGCGACTGCCGCCGGGAGCCTCCGCCGGAGGCGTGGGTCCGCGTGCCCTGACCGACGCCGAGTCCTCCACCCTGGAATGGCTGCGCGGGGCGCTGGAGGGAATTCGCGAGCGGCACCCGGCGGTCCGGCTGGAGCCCAAGCCGGTGGGCGTCGCCGTTCACCTGCGGCAGACCGACGACGCCGACGCCGCCGCCGCCGAGCGGGAAATCACCACCGAGATCAGCGCGGATCCGGCCATCCGAACGATGCGCGGCAAGAAGGTGGTCGAACTGTCGGTGGTCGCCGTGGACAAGGGCTCGGCGCTGCAGACGCTGCGCGCGATGACCGGCAGCACCGATGCCGTGTACCTCGGTGACGACGTGACCGACGAGAACGCGTTCACCGCGCTGGGCCCGCACGATCTGGGTGTGAAGGTGGGGCCGGGAGACACGGCGGCCCGACTGCGGGTGGAGTCGCCCACCGCGGTGGCCGACCTGCTGGGCGTGTTGCTGTCGGCGCGGGTCGCCCGGGCACACCGCCGGGAACAGCGGGCCAGCCGGCACCGGTAGTTCGGACCTGACCGGGATCCGCTGGAAAGTGTCGCCCAGATTCGGCGAGCGCGGCATTTCCCCAGGTGGCGGTGATCTTGGTCTGATCTGGACGGCAAAAAGCAGCGGATTCACCCGAGCGGTTACCTCCGCGAACGCCTCGACTACATCCGCGGCGGACCGGAGGTGGCGCCGGGCACGAACGAGGTCGGCAGCACGACCCGCCGCGGCTCGGCGTGCACCGCGGGGTCCAGCAGCAGTCGCGCCGCGTGCCGGCCCTTGTCCACCACCGGCTGCTGCACGGTCGTCAGCCGCGCCTCGAACGCCCCGCGAATGCCGTCGAACCCCGTCACCGATACATCCTCCGGCACCCGCTGGTGGCGACTGTGCACCGTCTGGATCGCCCCCAGCGCCAGCACGTCCGAGGTGGCGACGATGGCCGTGAGCCCTGGATCCAGGCCGAGTAACTCCTCCGCGGCCGACGCCCCGGCCTGCACCGTGTGGTCGAACCGCTCCACCACCGGGATCCGGTCCCAGGCCACCCCGGCCGCCGTGAAGCCTTCCCGAAGCCCGGCCAGGCGATGCCGCTGTACGTGATAGTGCGCGGCCTGCTGGCGGGCCAGGTCCACCGGCCCATCCCGATGCGCCCGCCCCAGCCGCATGCAGATCACCCCGACCCGGCGATGACCCAGCGTCGCCAGGTGCTCGGCCACTTGGCGGCTCGCGGCGGCATCATCGATCCCCACCATCGCCGCGCCCGGCACGCTCGGCTGGTCGCACACCACGGCGGGCAACGGCCGGGCCAGCACGGCTTGCAGATGCGGGTCGTCGTCCGGCATCGAGTAGGCCACGAATCCGTCGACCGCGGCGCTGGCCACCGCCGCCACGTCCTCCGAGTCCGGGCTAGCGGGAACCAGCAACAGCCCGATCCGGGCCTTGTCGCACTCCAGGGTCAGACCCTCCAGGAACGACACTGCGGCGGGGTCGCGGAAGGCGTAGGAGAGCTGCTCGGTGAGCAGCAGGCCGATCGCACCGGCCCGCCGGGTGCGCAGCGAACGGGCGACCGGATCCGGGCCGGCATACCCCATCCGGCGGGCGGTCTCCATGATGCGGACGCGCAGTTGCGGGGACAGCTGGTCGGGCCGGTTATAGGCGTTGGACACCGTGGTGCGCGAGACGCCCAATTCGGCAGCCAGCGAGGCCAGCGTGGCCGCCGGATGCGATCGTGACGCGCGCTGCATGGCAGAACCGTAGCCTCGCCGGAGCTTTCCGGTCCCGGTGGGTCCGCCGACTCCGGACCGCTCCGCCTGTTAGCCCATCCGAGTGAACCTTCCGCACCTGGGAAAGCGCTATCCCGACCGCGCTTGCCTGGGCGGTGTCCGGGCCGTAGCGTCGGGCCCAATACCTCCTGCAAGGGTGCCCCGGGTTGTCCGAGTGCCCGGCCGACGACAAGGACGTGACCATGGCAGAAGTGACCTACGACGAGGCTTCCCGCATCTACCCGGGCAACCCACCGGTACGCGCGGTGGACGGGCTCAGCCTGGACATCCACGACGGTGAGTTCCTGGTGCTGGTCGGGCCGTCGGGCTCCGGCAAGTCCACCGCGCTGCGGATGCTGGCCGGCCTGGAGGACATCAACGAGGGCCGCATCCTGATCGGTGGCCGGGACGTGACCAACGTGCCCCCGAAGAACCGGGACATCGCGATGGTGTTCCAGAGCTACGCGCTCTACCCGCACATGACGGTGGCCGAGAACATGGGCTTCGCGCTGAAGCTGCGCGGGGTGCCCAAGCCGCAAATCGCCGCCAAGGTGCGCGAGGCCGCCGGGCTGCTGGACCTGGAAAAGTACCTGGACCGTAAGCCGAAGGCGCTCTCCGGTGGTCAGCGGCAGCGGGTCGCGATGGGCCGGGCGATCGTGCGGGAGCCGTCGGTGTTCCTGATGGACGAGCCGCTGTCCAACCTGGATGCCAAGCTGCGGGTGGAGACCCGCGCGAACATCGCCGAGCTGCAGGCGCGGCTGGGCACCACCACCGTGTACGTGACGCACGACCAGGTGGAGGCCATGACGATGGGTCACCGGGTGGCGGTGCTCAAGGACGGCGTGCTGCAGCAGTGCGACACCCCGCGCACCCTGTACGACAAGCCGTCCAACGTGTTCGTGGCCGGGTTCATGGGGTCGCCGGCGATGAACCTGCTGACCGTGCCGCTGGCCGCGGAGGGCGCCAAGCTCGGCGATACCACGGTGGCGCTGCCGCGGGATCTGCTGTCCGAGGCGCATGCGGCGGGCCTGAAGGAGATCGTGTTCGGCGTCCGCCCGGAGAACATCACCCTCGGCGGTGACGGGGTCCCGGTGACGGTGGATCTGGTCGAGGAGTTGGGCGCCGACTCGTTCGTGCATGGGCACGGCCCGGACGGCGATCGTCTGGTGATCCGGACCGAGGCCCGGGTGCACCCGACGTCCGGCGCGGTGGTTCGGGCGTCGGTGACCGACGCCGAACACATCCACGTGTTCAACCCCGAGACCGGCGAGCGGCTTGCCGCGTCGGCAGAGGTTCCGGCGGACTCGGTACAGGTGGCCGGGGCGCAGGCCTGAGGTTGACCGACCAGGGGCGGTGACGGGATTCCCGTCACCGCCCCTTGGCCATCAGCCGGCGCTTATCAACTTGCTCGGCGCCTCCCAACTCGGCAACTTCCGTCACACCGGTCCCATTCCGGCCGAGTTGATAAGCGCCGTCAGGCTGTCAGGGCGGGAGTGCGGTGCTCCGGCGACGGCCGGGCTGCCCAGCCGCGGCGCGCCCTGATCCTGCCCACCAGCCGGCAGCCCAGGTAGATCGCGAACGAGATCGTGGTGATGTAGGGCGAGATCGGCAGCCGCCCGCCGAGCGCCAGCATGATGCCGCCCACCATGCTCACCGTCGCGAACACCACGGACAGCACCGGGACCCACAGCATCGAGACGGTGACGCGCATCGCCGCGGCGGCCGGCGTCACCAGCAGCGCCAGCACCAGCAGCGCCCCGATGGTCTTCACGCTCATCGCCACCGTCAGGCCCAGCACGATCATGAACACCGGCGACAGCAGCCGCACCGGAACACCGCGTGCGGCCGCGATCTCGGGGTCCACGGTGGCAAACATCAACGGGCGCCACAGCACGGCCAGCGCCGCCAGCACCACCACCGAGACCACCGACAGCCAGATCAGCCCGGGGTCGTCGATCGACACGATCTGCCCGGTCAGCAGCCCGAACTTGTTGGCAGCCCTGCCCTTGTACAGCGACAGGAACAGCACGCCCAGGCCCAGCCCGAACGGCATCAGCACCCCGATGATCGAGGAGCGCTCCCGGGCCCGCACGCCGAGCGCACCGAAGATCAGCGCCGCCGCCAGCGACCCCACCACCGATCCGGCGACCACGTCGACCCCGATCAACAACGCCAGCGACGCGCCCGCGAAGGACAGCTCGCTGATGCCGTGCACCGCGAAGCTCAGGTCGCGCATCATGACGAAAACCCCGATCAGGCCACCGATCAGCCCCAGCAGCGCTCCCGCAATGATCGAGTTGTGCAGCAGCGCGATCAGCGCCCCGTAGTCGGAGAAGTTGAACACATCGTCCACGGAGGAGATCACGACGGCTCCCCCGTCAGGACATGCTCGGGTATGTGCGGATCGTGTTGCGCCGCACCGGGGTCGGTGGCTGCCACCACGATCACCCTGCCCTGAGTGTGGAACACGTCCACCGGCGCACCGTACAGCTCGCTCAGCCCGGCCGAGGTCAGCACCTCGTCCGGGGCACCGAGCCGGAATCGGCCGCTCGCCAGGTACAGCACCCGGTCGGCCGCGCCGAGTACCGCGTTGATGTCGTGCGTCACGAACAGCAGGGCGGTGCCCCGTTCCCGGCGACGGGCGTCCAACAGCGACACCACGGTCTGTGCCTGCGCGAGATCCAGTGCGGCCAATGGTTCGTCACACAGCAGCAGCGCCGGATCCCCGGCCAGCGCCTCGGCGATCCGGACCCGCTGCAGCTCGCCACCGGACAACTGCGACACCGGAGCGTCGCCAAAGGCACTGGCGCCCACCGACTCCAGCAGCTCCTGCACCCGCCGGCGGGCCCGAGCCACGCCGACGATGCCCGTCCCCCACCGGTGCCCATCCACGCCGAGACGTACCAGGTCGCGGGCGCGGATCGGGGTGACCGGATCGATCGCGATGCGCTGCGGGACGTAGCCCACCTGCCTGCTGCCCCGCCGCACCACCCGTCCCGCCACCCGGACGGTGCCCGAGGTCAGCTCCTGCTCGCCCAGAATCGCTCGCAGCATGCTCGTCTTTCCCGAACCGTTCGCGCCCAGCACCGCGATGAACTCACCCGGCGCGACCCGCAGATCGAGATCGCGCCACAGCACGCGGTGGCCGTGTGCCAGCGAGGCACCGGCCAGTTCGAGCGCCGGGGTCAGGGGTGCGGTCGGCGTCGTCACTGCTGCTCCACCCGGTCCAGCGCGGCGGCGAGGCGGTCGATGGTCGCCCGCATCCAGTCCTGATAGTGCTCCCCGGCCGGCAGCAGTTCGCTGACCGGCACCACTGGAATACCGTTCTGCTCGGCGGCCGCGTGCACCCGGTCGGTCTGGGCGCTGGTGGACTGATCGTTGTACACCAGGGCGTCGACGCGATGGTCGGTGAACAGCGCGAGCACCTGGGAGAGTTGCGCGGGAGTGACATCGACGCCCTCCTCCACGGCCTCGCTGAACGCCTCGGGGGTGACGTTGTCCAGCCCGGCCGACTCGGTCAGGTACAGCGGCAGCGGCTCGGTCACCGCCACTGCGGCGTGCGGGTGGTGTTGCCCGATCCGCCCCAGGGCATCGCGCAGCGGGTCCAGCCGGAGCCGCAATTCCGCCAGATTGCCCTGAAACTCGCTCCGGCCGGCGGAGTCCAGCTTGGTGAACTCCTCGGCGAGCCGGTCGGCGACCGCCGCCACCGCATCCAGGTCGTACCAGACGTGCTCGTTGTCGGTGATCGGGATATCGGAGGCGGCCGCCTTGGCGACGTCCACGGCGGTGACGACGATCGGGTCGGAGCCCGCGGCCCGGACCATGCCGGCGATCACATCGTCGTAGCCGCCGCCGTTCTCGATGACCACCGCCGCCCGGGACACGGCGAGCTCGTCGCGCCCGCTGGGCTGGTAGGTGTGCGGATCCTGGCTGGGGTCGCTGATCAGCGAGCGCACGTCCACCCGGGGGCCGCCGATCTGGGCGGCAATGTCGCCCCATACGTTGGTAGAAGCGACCACCGGGATGGGGTCATCCCTCGCGCCCGCGGTCGAGCTGCTCGGTGCGGCGACAGACGAGCAGGAGGCGGTGACGAGCGTCGCAACGAGCAGCCCGACCAGAGCGCGGATGGTCGAGCCAGGGCGCACAACCAGCAGGCTCGGACGCGGAGCGCGCATCGGTGCCTCCTGGGTAAGTGGTCGCACCCAGCATACCGATATTGAGAACCGCTCTCAACAACATTTCCGCCTTGTGAGCCCCACGTGGCGTTATGGCGCCACCACAGACTCACAAGCCGAGAGGGAGCACTCAGCTCGCGCGGCGGCGTCTGGCCACCTCGGCGAGCACCACCCCGGCCGCGACCGAGGCGTTTAGTGACTCCACCTCGCGCGCCATGGGCACCGACACCGTCACGTCGCAGACCGTTTTGGTCAGCCGAGCCAGGCCGCGCCCTTCGGAGCCGACCACCAGCACCAGCGGGCCAGTCGCAAGCTCGAATGTGTCGGTGGTGACGGTGCCGTCGGCATCCAGCCCGGCGATCATCAGCCCGGCCGACGCCCATTCCTTGAGGGTGCGCACCAGGTTGGTGCAGCGCGCCACCCGCAGCCGGGCGGCGGTACCGGCCGACGTGCGCCAGGCTGAGGCCGTCATCCCCGCGGACCGCCGCTCGGGCACCAGCACCCCGTGCGCCCCGAAGGCCGCCGCGGATCGGACGACGGCGCCCAGGTTACGCGGATCGGTCACCCCGTCCACGGCGATCAGCAGAGGTGGCTGCCCCGAGTCCCGGGCCAGCGCCAGCAGGTCCGCCGGGTCGGCGTAGTCGTAGGGCGGCACGGCCAGCGCCAGGCCCTGATGCACCGCGCCGGCGGTGAGCTTGTCCATCTCGGGGCGGGAGATCTCCAGCAGCGCGATGCCGGCGCGGCCGGCGATCTGCACCGCCTCGGTCACCCGCTCGTCGGCGGACACGCCCTGTGCGACATACAGTGCGGTGGCCGGCACGCCGGCACGCAGCGCCTCCACCACCGGATTGCGCCCGACGACGGTCTCGGGAAGGTCCTTGCTGCGCCGGGTGCCCCGGCCCCCGGTGACCTTGGTGGAGGCACCCCTTGCCGCCCGGCCGCCGGCCCCCTTGCCCGACATGGCCGCCTTGCTCGCGGCCGCCGCCCGGCGCGCCGCCGGGTGCCCCTTGCGCACCTCGGCCGGCGGCGTCGGCCCCTTGCCCTGCAACGACTTCCGCGGCTTGCCCCCGGATCCGACGGTGGCGCCCTTCTTGGTGCCCGCCTTGCGGATCGCCCCGCGGCGGCGTGAATTACCTGCCATCTGCGCTGCCTGCCGTCCTCGTCACCGCTGGGGGCCCGTCACTGACCACACGGGCCCGTCCGGCGTGTCCTCGATGGCGAATCCGGCGCGCGCCAACCGGTCCCGGATCGCGTCGGCGGCGGCGAAATCCTTCGCCTGCCGGGCCGCGGTCCGCTCCGCCAGGAACTCGCCCAGCAGCGCACCGGTGGCGTCCACCAGCAGGTCGGCGGGCCCGGCGCCGGCATCGGCCCAGGGCGCCGCGAACGGGTCCAGGCCCAGCACGGCCAGCATGCTGCGCACCGACCCGGCCTGCTGCAGGGCGGCATCCCAGTCGCCCGCGGCCGCCGCGGAGTTGCCGGCCCGCACCGCGTCGTGCACCACCGCCAGCGCCCGGGGCACCGACAGATCGTCGTCCATCGCCTCGGCGAACTCCTCGGGCACGTCTGCTACCGACACCTCGCCGTGCGCGGCGGCCCGGCGCAGGAACGCCTCGATCCGCTCGAACGCCTTCGCGGCGTCGTCCAGCGCCTCGGGCGAGTACTCGATCGACGAGCGGTAGTGCACGCTGGACAGGTAGTAGCGCAGCGCGATCGGGCGGACGGAGCGGGTCAGCACCTCCACCCCGAGGGTGTTGCCCAGCGACTTGGACATCTTCTCGCCGGCCATCGTCACCCAGTAGGAGTGCATCCAGTACCGGGCGAACGGCAGGCCGGCGCCGTGCGCCTGTGCGGCTTCGTTCTCGTGGTGCGGGAAGACGAGATCCAGCCCGCCCCCGTGGATGTCGAACTCGTCGCCCAGGTAGCTGCGGGCCATCGCGGTGCATTCGATATGCCAGCCGGGCCGGCCCGGACCCCACGGCGACTCCCACGATGGCTCACCGGGTTTCGCGGCCTTCCACAGGGTGAAGTCGGCCGGGTCGCGCTTGTGAGCCCCCACTGTGTCGTCCGGTTCACCCTGCTGCATCTCGTCCAGGCGCTGCCCGGACAGGAACCCGTAATCCGGATCCGTGCGCACCGCGAAGTACACGTCACCGCCCTCGGCGTAGGCGTGTCCGGCCGCGATGAGTTCGCCGATCAGGGCCTGGATCTGGGGGATGTGCCCGGTGGCGCGGGGCTCGATGGACGGGCGCAGGCAGCCCAGCAGGTCGTAGGCGTCGGACGCGGCGCGCTCGTTGAGCGCCGCCCACTCCCACCAGGGTCGCCCGGCGTCGGCGGCCTTGGCCAGGATCTTGTCGTCGATGTCGGTGACGTTGCGGACCTGGGTGACCTCGAAGCCGCGGTAGACGAGCCACCGGCGCAGCAGGTCGTAGACGACGCCGGCGCCGCGCAGGTGCCCGATGTGCGGCTTGTTCTGCACGGTGATCCCACAGTTGTAGATCGACACCGTGCCGGGACGCAGCGGCTCGAACGGCCGCACGGAGCGGGTCGCGGTGTCGTACAGGCGCAGGGTCACTCGATGATCCTACGGGGAGCGGCCGGGGCGGCGGCGGGTGCGCCGTCAGTCTGACAATGTCTGAAAACCTGCCCCTGGATTATCGGCCCGCCCCGGCAGCAAGCACCTGACCTGCAGCGATGTGAATCGCTGTGCGGAGGTTGTCGATCCAGAGGCAGGTTTTCAGACTCGCCCGGCACTCCGGCGTCGACCGGTCCCCGCCGGTGCGGTGTGATGGAGCCCAACAGCCGCACGCCACCCACGGAACGGAGCACGCCATGCCTGAGCCAGGAGCGCACGTCACCGCTGAGATCGCCAGCCAGCCGGAGGTGTGGACGCGCGCCGCGGACCTGGCGCACGAATCCGCGGCGGTGCTGCCGCAGCCCGGCGAGCGCGTCGCGGTCGTGGGCTGCGGCACCTCGGCGTTCATCGCGCAGGCCTACGCCGCCTATCGGGAGGCGGCGGGACAGGGCGTCACCGATGCGTTCGTCGCGTCCGAATTTCCGGCGGACCCCGCCGGGCGCGGCTACGACCGGCTGCTGGCGATCACCCGATCCGGCACCACCACCGAAGTACTGGACCTGCTCGGCCAGCTGCACGGCGCGCAGCGCACCCTGGCGGTGGTCGGCGCCCCGGATACCCCCGGCGCCTCCGCGGCCGACGACGTGCTGCTGATGCCGTTCGCCGACGAGCAGTCCGTGGTGCAGACCCGGTTCGCGACCTCCACGCTGGCACTGCTGCGCGCCGGCCTCGGGCAGGATCTGGCTCCGGTGATCGGACAGGCCCGGAGCGCCCTGGAGGCGGCACTGCCGGCCGGCTTTGCCGAGACCGAGCAATTCGTGTTCCTGGGTCGCGGGCCCGGGGTGGGATTGGCCAACGAGGCGGCGCTCAAGATGCGCGAGTCGGCGTTGGCATGGGCGGAGTCGTATCCGGCAATGGACTACCGGCACGGGCCGATTTCGTTGGCCGAACCGCACTCGCTGGTCTGGCTGCTGACCGAACCCCCAACGGGACTGGTCGAGCAGATCACCGCCACCGGCGCCCGGGTGCAGATCAGCGAGCGCGATCCGATGGCCGAGCTAGTACTGGCGCAGCGGACGGCCGTCGCGCTCGCGCTGCACCGAGGGCTGGATCCGGACACGCCTCGCAACCTGACCCGATCCATCGTGCTGACCGACGCCTCGACGAACGGAGCCTGATCCGATGCCGCTGGTCGCCAGCTCCGACGTCGTCCTCCCGGCACGGCATGCCGGACGGGGGGTCGGCGCGTTCAACGTCATCCAGCTGGAGCATGCCGAGGCACTGGCGGCCGGGGCCGAGCGAGCCGGATCGCCGGTGATCCTTCAGGTGTCGCAGAACGCCGCCCGCTACCACGGGGCGCTGGGGCCGATCGGCCTGGCCACGCTGGCGGTGGCCCGGGCGTCGAGCGCTCCGGTGGTGGTGCACCTGGACCACGCGACGGATGAGGCACTGGTCGATGAGGCGATCGCGCTGGGCTTCACGTCGGTGATGTTCGACGCGTCGGCGCTGGACTACGCCGAGAACGTCGGCCGTACGGCGGACGTGGTGCGCCGGGCGCACGATGCCGGGGTCTGGGTGGAGGCGGAGCTGGGTGAGGTCGGCGGCAAGGACGGGGTGCACGCGCCCGGGGTGCGCACGGATCCGGGCGAGGCAGCCGCGTTCGTCGCAGCAACCGGTATCGACGCGCTGGCAGTCGCGGTGGGATCCTCGCACGCCATGACCGAGCGGACCGCGGCGCTGGACTTCGAGCGGATCGGCGAGCTGCGGGCGGCGGTGCCGGTGCCGCTGGTGCTGCACGGATCGTCTGGGGTGGCAGATGCCGATATCGCCCGGGCGGTGACGGCGGGGCTGACCAAGGTCAACATCGCGACGCACCTGAACGTGACGCTGACCTCGGCGCTGCGCGGGTATCTGGCCGAGCACCCGGATGTGGTCGATCCACGCAAGTATCTGGGCGCCGGCCGGGATGCGCTGACCGCCGAGACCGCCCGGCTGATCGGAATCATCGCCGGCTCCGGCTGATCACTGCGGCATCGGCAGCGGTGATCCTCTGTCGCCGAGCAGTCACGGTCTGTTAGCGTCCTCTCGTTGGTTTTTCGTGCAGTACCACGGCATGAGGCGGCGCGGATGTCGGCCACACCCTGGGGAAGCCCCCCACCCGGACCCGAGCGACACAGACGCCGTACCCGGCGGCGCCCGCGCCCGACAGGTGCCGCCGCGCATCCGGCCACGATCCCCCGATCCGCGCCGCACCCTCGCCGCCTCGTCACCGCCATCGGCGCTGTCGTGGCGCTGGCATCGGCGATCCTGCTCGCCGGCCCACCGGCGATCGCGGCAACGCCCCCCGACACCTGGACGCAGGTTCCCACTCCGACGACTCCGCCGGCGCGGGCCAACGCGCTGATGGCCTTCGACCCGAATCTGGGCAGCCACGGCGAGACCGTGCTGTTCGGCGGCAACGCAGAGCCCCCACTCAACGACACCTGGACCTTCGACGGCACCACCTGGACCCAGGTCGAGACGCCCGTCAGCCCACCAGTGTTCGAGGGCAACGGCCCCATCTTCACCACGACCGCGAACATGGCCTACGACCCGAGCATCGGCAAGATCCTGCTCTACGGCATGGCTATCGAGGACGGACAGACGGTCGTCGAGACGTGGACCTTCGACGGCACCACCTGGAGCCAACTCTCCCCCGCCACGAACCCGACATTGCAGTTCGGCGCCGCCATGGCCTACGACCCCTCGCTCGGAGCCATGGTGCTGTTCGGCGGGGTGAATCGTCCCGGCGCCGTCAACGCAACCTGGACCTTCGACGGCACCACCTGGAGCCAGCTCTCCCCCGCCACCAGCCCGTCGGCGCGGTTCGGTGCCGCCATGGCCTACGACCCCACCCTCGGCCGGATGGTGCTGTTCGGCGGGATGCAAGGGGCCACCGCCGACACTCAGCTGAACGACACGTGGACCTTCGACGGCACCACCTGGGTCCCGGTCGATACGCCCGGCGCCCCGTCAGCCCGGGTCGGGGCGCTGCTGGCCTACGACGCGGCCGATGAAACGCTGGTGCTGTTCGGCGGGCTCGAGATCTCGGCCGATCAGGCGACCGGCCTCGTCGACACCTGGACCTTCGACGGCTCTACCTGGACGCAGCAACACCCGGCGACGAGTCCGTCGTCCCGCATCGGCCCGTCGATGGCCTACGACGCGGCGGCCCGGGAACTCGTGCTCTTCGGCGGCGCCAGCGTCGACGGCGCCACGACGACGGAACTCGCGGACACCTGGGTGTACCGGCCGGCCACGGCACCCGCCGCGTGCCCACCGGTACCGTTCAGCGACGTCCTGGTCGACAGCCCGTACTGCGCCGACATCGCCTGGCTCAAGGCGCAACACATCACCACCGGTTACCCGGACGGCACGTTCCACCCGACCGGCGACGTCACCCGGCAGAGCATCGCCGCGTTCCTGTACCGGATGGACAATCCCGACCAGGCAGCACCTCCCTGCAGCGCACCGCCCTACCCCGATGTCCCCGTCGACAACCCGTTCTGCGGCGCGATCGCCTGGCTCCAGCAGCTGGGTATCACCGAGGGCAACCCGGGCGACGACTTTTACCCCACGGCCCCCGTCTCCCGGGAGGTAGCGGCGCGGCTGTTGCACGGCGTCAGCGCAGCCCACGTCGGGTAGCCCCGCTCCGATCAGCTCCGCTCGCGCTGATCAACTCGGCTCGCTGATCAATCCCGCTCGCTGATCAACTCGGCCGAATGGTGACGGATGTGACTGGAGTTGCCGAGTTCGTCAGCGGACGCCGAGTTGATAAGCGCCGTCGAGGTCAGGGACCGACCGGCCCGTCCAGGTGCCAGCGGGCGAAGGTCAACGCCTCGGCCAGGTCGGCCTCCCGGTCGGCGGGAGCCCGGCCCCGGGTCGACACCTCCAGCACCACCGACCCGGCGTATCCGGATCCGGCCAGCCCGGCCAGCACCGGGCCGCACGGCACCACGCCCCGGCCCGGCACCAGATGCTCGTCCCGGGCGACGCCCGACCCGTCCGCCAGGTGCACGTGCGCCAACCGACTGCCCATCCGCTCGGCCATCTCAACGGCATCCACGCCGGACGCGGCCGTGTGCGACAGGTCCAGCGTGTACCAGGGGTAGCCGGAGGGCACCGGATCCCAGTGCGGCCGATAGGTATTGACCAGCGCCCCGGCGACCCGTACCGGGAACATGTTCTCGATCGCGATGCGCACCTCGGTCCGCGCGGACAGCTCCGTCACCGCCGCCACGAACGACCCCGCCGCCGCGCGCTGCCACACGAACGGCGGATGCGCTACCACCACGCCCGCCCCCAGCGCCTCGGCGAGCTGCACCGAACGAGCGATCTTCACGGCCGGATCGGTGCTCCACACCCGGGCGGAGATCAGCAGGCACGGCGAGTGCACGCTCAGCACCGGGATCCCGTGCCGTGCCACGAGTTCGGCCAGCCGGTCGGCGTCCTGGGTTGCTCGCTCGGCCGTCACCATCACCTCGACGCCGTCGTATCCCAGCGCCGCGGCGACCTCGAAGGCCTGTGCCATCGGCGCCGGGAACACCGACGACGTAGACAGTCCGACGCGAATGGCCATTGGCTACGCTGGAAACGCCAACTGATCCAGCCGCTGCAGGATCACGCCCTCCCGCAACGCCCACGGGCAGATCTGCACCTGGTCCGTGCCGGCCGCCGTCATCGCCGCCAGCGCCACCGCCGCCCCGGCCGCCAGCTGCGCAGACCGATCGGCCGAGACCCCTTCCAGCGCACCGACATCCTCGGCCGCCATCCGCGAAATGAACGCAGTCACCTGCCGCAGCGCGGTGATGGACAGGTATCGGGGAATGCGCGGACCGGCCGCGGTCGGCGCGGCACCCGCCAGCCGGGCCAACGTCCGGAACGTCTTGGAGGTGCCGGCCACCCGGTCGAACGGCCCGGCCGCCGCGATCCGGGACGTCGTGGGCTCCAACTGCGCCAGCGCATGCTCACGCAGCGCCCCCACCGCCACGGCCCCGGGTGGCCCGCCGGACCCGTTACCGCTCAGCCGCTCTCGGTTCATCCTGCCGGCTCCGAGCGGCAACGACAGCGCCAGCGACGGCTCCTCGTCCTGGCCGCCGGCGATCTCCAGCGATCCACCGCCGATGTCCAGCACCAGCAGGTTGCCGGCGCTCCACCCGAACCAGCGCCGCACCGCCAGGAACGTCAGCCGTGCCTCGTCCTCGCCGGAAAGCACCTGCAGCTGCACGCCGGTGGTCCGGGCGACGGCGTCGAGCACCTCGGCGGAGTTGGTGGCGTCGCGCACCGCGGAGGTCGCGAACCCCAGCATCTCCTCGCACTGCGCCTCGCGGGCGGCCTGCGCCGCCTCCGTCACCGCCTCGATCAGCAGCGCAGCCCCGGCCTCGGACAGCGCGCCGCCCGCGCCGATCAGCGACGCGAGTTTGAGCGTCCAGCGCTGCGAGTGCATCGGGGTGGGGTGGGCACCCCAGTGCGCGTCGACCAGCAGCAGGTGCACCGTGTTGGAGCCGACATCGAGCACTCCCAGCCGCACGGGTCCCCCTCTCAGCCGGAAACGACCATCAGCCGCGCGGATCCTGCGTGGTCGGTGATCATCGAAAGGTCAGCGGCCCTGGTTGGCCACCGCCTGGATCGCCTCCGCGGCGGCGTCCGGGTCCAGGTAGGTGCCTCCGGGGTTGAGCGGTGTCAGATCCTGGTCCAGGTCGTAGCGCAGCGGAATCCCGGTCGGAATGTTGATCCCGGCGATCTCGTCGTCGCTGACCCTGTCCAGCAGCTTCACCGTCGCCCGGATCGAGTTTCCGTGCGCCGCAACGAGAACCACCTTGCCGGCGGTCAGGTCGTCGGCGACCGGGCCGCGCAGGTAGGGCTCCAGCCGGGCCACCACGTCGGCCAGGCACTCGGTGCGGGGCAGCTCCGCGGGGTCGTAGCGGGGGTCACCGGCCTGTGAGTAGGAGTTATCGTCGGCGATCGGCGGGGGCGGCACGTCGTAGGAGCGACGCCACGTCATGAACTGCTCGTCACCGTACTGCTCGCGGGTCTGTTTCTTGTCCTTGCCCTGCAGGTCGCCATAGTGCCGTTCGTTGAGCCGCCAGGTCCGGCGCACCGGAATCCAGTGCCGGTCGATGGCATCCAGCGCCAGGTTCGCGGTGGTGATCGCGCGCCGCAGCAGCGAGGTGTGCAGCACGTCGGGCAGCAGACCCGCGTCCGCCAGCAGCTGCCCGCCGCGAGTTGCCTCCGCGATGCCCTTGTCGGACAGCGGCACGTCGACCCAGCCGGTGAACAGGTTCAGCGAGTTCCAGGTGCTCTCACCGTGGCGCAGCAGGATCAGGGTTCTGGCGTCGGTCATGTGGTCCAGTCTGCCGCAGCGGCGGTGACGGGGATGCCGCCGGGGGCGGTGACGAGATCGTCAGCCCATCACCGCGGCAGCGCCACCATGCCCGGCCACGGCAACTGGCTGATCGCCGCGCTCCGCACTGAGCGTCACGGACCGACGTCCGGTTGGACGTGGTGAGCGAACCACTCGCCGATCTCCTGCAGCGTGCGCTCTCCGGCCGCGGTGGCGACCACGAAGTCATACGCCTCGTCCTCGCCATGCACCAATCGCGCTCCGTTGTTGAGCAGGAAGGTCCAGGTGAGCACCACGGACAAGCGCTTATTGCCGTCGAACAGGGCATGGTTGCGCACCAACGACTCGAACATCGCGGCCGCCTTGGTGATCAGGTCCGGGTAGGCATCTTCGCCGAAGGCAGATGCTCGGGGACGCGCGAGCGCCGAGCCCAACAGGCCCATGTCACGGACATGGAAGCCAAGCCTGTCAACGACGGCGAGAGCCTCTTCCTCGGTGAGATAGTCGATCTGGTCCGGGTCAACCTCGGCCATCACTCACCCAGTCGTTGGATCAGCCGTGCATTCTCGCCGATCACCCGCTCGGCGTTGGACAACGTCCGCGCTGTGCGCCGATTCCGATCCAGATACTCACGGAGCGCCCGCCCAGCTACCTGCTGCTTGCTCAAGTGCTCGGCCTTCGCCAGCGCCGTCAGCTCGGCGTCAAGCTCGTCGTCCAGTCGCAGTGTCATCGCCATGAGAGCCATGGTACCGAAGTGATACCACCCGCGCGTCGGAGTTTCCCGTCGAGCCATCAGACATAGGTAGAATGTCCGAATAGACGTTCCCGCGGGAACGTCTATTCGGACATTAAGGTTGGTTGAACTTGCGGGTGATCGAGCGCCCCACCACACTCGGCCCGCCCTTCTCGAGGGCTACCGTCGCACCAGGCGACGAGCCCGGAGCTTGTTGGCCAACTCCGGGGCCGAGTGATGTCACGCGGCTCGGCTCCGCTGAGCAGACCGTCGCTGGAATGGCTGCTATCCCGGTCGCCGCGTCGTAGGTCCGCGGTGTCGGCTGCCAGGGCGTCCATCCTGCAGCCCTAGCCTCGGCGTCCGATCGGGAGGACCTAACCCTCGATCAGGTGCCGGAATGCCTGCAAATTCTTCAGCGACTCCCCACGAGAGCTGCGCCACGCCCACTCGCGGCGGATGGCGGAGGTGAAGCCGCGCTCCAGGATGGCGTTGAAGTCCGCATCCGAGGTGGCGAGCACCACGCCCAGCACGGTGTCTACCTCTTCGGCGGTGACGGAGTCGACGGGCATCCGCCCCACCAGGTGAATGTCGCCCACGGTATCCAGCGCATAGGCGACGGTGCGCAGCTTGGCGTTGCGCTGCAACAAGAATCGATATACCTCATCGTGGTTCTCGTCCGGACGCCGGCACACGAACGACTCGATCAACACCTCGTGCACGCCCACGATCAGCCACACCAGAGTCCGATAGCGCCGCTCCCCGGGCAACGTCACCAGGAAGGCGTCGTCACCGTCCCGCGTCACCGGCACGTCCATTCCGGCCAGTGCCTCGGCGATCACGCCGACCAACTCCCCCTTGTGAGTCTGAGGTGGCGCTATAGCGCCACCTGGGACTCCCAAGCCCGGGGGGCCGGGGGGGTGAGGGGTGTTACTCATGCGCCGGCCTCCAGCCCGAGGATGCCGGGCCTCGCGGCGCGCCGGTAGCTCTCGAGCAACGCGTCCACCGTCGCATCCCAGGAGAAGCGCTCCGCGTGTGCCCGGGCGGCGATCGACATTCGCGCCCGCCGCGCCGGATCGAGCGCCACCGCCGCCAGCGTGTCGGCCCAGGCACCGGGGTCGTGCCCGGCCACCAGCAGCCCGGTCTGCCCGTCCCGCACCGCGATCGGCAGGCCGCCGACGGCGGCGGCCACCACCGGCGTCCCGCAGGCCTGCGCCTCCAGGGCCACCAGTCCGAACGACTCGCTGTGACTGGGCATCGCCAGCACGTCGGCGGCGCGCAGCACCGAGGCCAGCCCGGCGGGCGGCAGCGCGGGGCGCAGCGTCACCAGATCGGCGACACCCAGCTCGGCGGCCAGCGAGCGCAACCGGCCGGGTTCGGTATGCCCCTCGCCGGAGGAATCTCCGACAATGAGCACCCGCCATGGCTTGCCGGGGTACCGGCGTCGCAGCTCCGCGGCGGCGCGTACCAGGACGGCCGGGCCCTTGTGCGGCTGCACGCGACCGGCGAAGACCAGCACGATCTCGTCGGCACCGACACCGAGCGCGGCACGGTCGGCGGACCGAGACGCGCTGGGGCGGAACAGCTCCACGTCCACCCCAGGGTGCACCACCTGCACCCGGTCGGGGTCGGCGCCGTACAGCAGGGTCAGCTGTTCGGACTCCACCGCGGTGGCGGCGAGCAGCAGGTCGGCCTCGGCGACCACCTGTTCCTCGCCGATCTCCCGGACGCTCGGCTCACGCCGGTCGTCCGCGCCGGCCAGCGCGGCGTTCTTGACCCTGGCCAGCGTGTGTGCCGAGTGCACCAGCGGAATGCCCCACCGATCACGCAGCAGGTAGCCGACCTGCCCGGCGAGCCAATAATGCGAATGCACCACGTCGAAGGGCGACCCGGGCAGATGGCCGGAGCGCGGGACACACGGGGCGGTCGCCCGCAGCACGCCCGCCGCGAACGCACACAGCTGCGCGGGCAGGTCACCGCGGGCCAGCCCGCCATAGGGCCCCGCCGGCACGTGCCGCACGGTGTACCCGGATTCGACCTGCACAGCGGCGGGCTGGTCAGAGGCGGTCGCGCGGGTGAACACCGTCACCGCTATCCCTCGGCGGGCCAGCCGGCGCGCCGTCTGGTCGACGTAGACGTTCAGCCCGCCGGCATCGCCGCGGCCCGGCTGGGCGAGCGGCGAGGTGTGCATGCTGAGCATGGCGATCCGCCGCACGGGGCCGTGACGAGCGCTCGTCGACGCTCCGGCCGCATCCGCGAAGGTCGTCACCGCAGCATCATCCGTCACCTCTCGAGCCTGGGGCTCCGAGGGTGACGCGATACCGCCACCTCAGATCCCCCATCGCCGTGACAGTGCTCACAGCGCCGGATTGTTCGCTCCGCCCCGCTCCCCGGCGCCCTGCGACTGCGTCGCGACGGGCACCGCCCGCTCGGTCGTCGCTCACAGCGCGGAGAAGGTCTTCCAGGTCGCGTAGTTCACGCCCCAATCCCAGACATAGTCGGAGTAGGACATCTTGACGCCGGTGTTGGTCACCTCGACGGGAATGCCGTAGTAGACCATGTCGTAGAACTCCTTGCCGTCCCGCATACCCATGTTGACGCAGCCGTGCGAGACGTTGGCCTTGCCGAGCAGGCCCTCCTTCTCGGTCTCCTTGTTCACGTGGATGAACTCGCCGTTGTTATTGATGCGCACGCCCCAGTACTCGGTGACATCGCAATACCCGTAGGCAAGGTTGCACATCTTGAACGACCCATCGGGGTTGTCGGTGTTCTTCTCCTGCACGATATGGGTGCCGGACACGGTATTGCGGCCCGGAATGGATTCCTTGCCATAGGACACCGGATAGTTCTTGATGATCTCGTCGTTCTCGACCACCAGCAACCGGAACGAGGTGACATCCGCCTTGATGACAATGTTCGGCCCGATCTTGAAGCTGCGGGTGATGTCCTCACGCCCCCAGGCGTTCCCGTAATTCACGCCATACAGATCCGCGTGCAACGTCACCTGGGTGCCGGCCGGCCAGTAGTCCTTCGTCCGGAAGTGCACCCGGGACTGCTTGACGCCCTTGCCCTGGATGTCCTCGTCCTGCATCCAGCCCCAGGACCCCTCGACGGTGATCTTCTTACCGTCCTTGTCGGTGGTGCTGACCTTGAGCATCTTCTCCGCCGCGGCGCGATCCTTCACCGAACCGGCGAAGGTCACCACGATCGGCGCCGCGATGCCGACGGTCTCGCCCTGCGGGATCTGCACGTAGGCGGCCATCGTGTTCTTCGGGGCGACCGTGGTGAAGGTGCCCTGGATCGGCTTGCTGCTACCGTCGGCGGCCTTCGCCGTGCCGGTGACGGTGTATTTCGTGTTGTACTTCAGCCGCTCGGTCTTCGCCCAGGTGTGCTTGTCGTTCGAGATCTTTCCCTTGATCGACGATCCGTCGTCGCCGAGCATCGTCACCTTCTGCAATTGGGCGTTGAACACCGTCAGCACGATCGGGTCGTTGGGGCCCATCTTCTTGGTGCCGAACGCCGGATTGGCCGACACCCGCATCGTCGGCGCCGCCGGCGATGACGTGCTGGGCGGGGTGCTGCCGCCCGACTGCTGCGCCCCGGTCCCACTGCCGCCCGTCCCGCTGGCGCCGGCCGACGACGAGAGCGGCTGCACCGTCACCGGATCCGCGTTCGCACCGGACGTGTGGGTGACGGTGACGACCACGGGCCCCCCCGACGAGCAGGCCGCCAGCGCCATCGTGCCGATGACCACCACGGCCGCCAGCCGGGCCGCGGGCCGACGCCAGAACCGAGTCGTGACACGTCGCATGGTGGACCTTTCGTTTCGCGTGAATCGCCGGCGACATACCACACCTGGTGGGCGCCGACAACGGATCCCATGGTACGGGTCGTGTGTTCGGTCCCTGTGACGCTGTGACCACCCGCACGACAACCCCGCTGCGATGCGCGCAATCGCCCGGTGCCGAGCAGAGGGTTCGCGCACCTCAGTCCAGGCTGACCCCCACCAGCACCGGCTCCGGGCGCAGGGTCACCGCGAAGGCCTCCCGCACCCCGTCACGGATCTCCCGAGCCAGGGTGAGCAGTTCGGCGGTGCTGCCCCCGCCTCGGTTGGTCAGCGCCAGGGTGTGCTTGCTCGAGACGGTGACGTGCGCTTCGGGCCGCGCCTTGCTGGGGTAGCCCTTGCCGAATCCGGCGCGCTCGATGAGCCAGGCGGCGGACAGCTTGGTGCCGCCGTCCGCCGGGTATCGCGGGAAGGAGACGTCCGGCCCGAAGCGGGCGGCGATCGCGGCCCCCGTCACCACCATGTCGGCCTCGGACAGGATCGGGTTGGTGAAAAACGAGCCCGCGCTGCGGGTGTCGGGATCGTCCGGGTCCAGCACCATGCCCTTGGCCCGGCGCAGCTCCAGCACCGCCTGCCGCACCTCGGCGGCCGGCGCCGAGTCCCCGACCGTCACGCCGAGGGTGCGAGCCAGCTCGGCGTACCGGACGGGGCGGGCGGCCCGGGTGAGACGCAGCCGGACGGCGGTGACGACGGCGGCGTCGGTGCCCCGCAGCACCGAGCTGCGGTAGCCCAGGCGCAGCTCGGCCGCCGCGACCGTCCGGAACGCACCGGTGCGCCGGTCGTACAGGCGGATGTCGATCAGCAGATCGGAGATCTCGGTGCCGTAGGCGCCGACGTTCTGCACCGGGGTGGCACCCACCGACCCGGGAATGCCGGACAGCGACTCCGGCCCCGTCCAGCCCTCGCCGACCAGGGTCGCCACCACGGTGTCCCAGTTCTCGCCGGCACCGATCGTCACCGCTGCGCCGTCGGCGTCGAGGTCGACGTGAACGCCGGGCACCGCAACGCGCACCACCGGAACATCGACCCCGTCGTCGGCGACTACCAGGTTCGATCCGCCGCCCAGGACCAGTGCCCCGGGGTGAGGTGAACCGGCGGCGCCGTCCGCCCGGCGGAGCGCCTCGGCCACCTCGGCCTCGCTGGTCGCCGTATACAGCACCGGTGCCCGGCCGCCCAGCCCGAGCGTCGTGTAGTCGGCGAGTCGCACCGGCCCGGAACCGGACGGGGCGGCGTCGCTCACGGCACCGGACTGTTCGCTCCGCGCTGCGCTCCCCCGCCCTGCCGCTACGCACCCTCCGCGACGACGGGCTTCCTCCGCTTCGGCGTCGCTCACGGCACCGGACTGTTCGCTCCGCGCTGCGCTCCCCCGCCCTGCCGCTACGCACGCTCCGCGACGACGGGCTTCCTCCGCTTCGGCGTCGCTCACGGCGGGATCGGGAGACACCCGTACAGGGTAGGGTCGGCCGCGAACCTCGTCACCCCACCACACGCGCCACCTCTGGGAGACCCCGTGCCCACTCCGATGTCCGTCGTCCAGGAGTTCCCCGCCCCGCCGGCCGCGGTGTACGCGCTGCTCACCGACCGCGAGTTCCTCACCGGCCGGCTGGCCGACTGCGGCGGCGTCGACCCGGAGATCGTGGCGCTGCAGGTGGACGACGGCACCGCGACGGTGACGACGCGACAGGCGATCCCCGCCTCGGTGCTGCCACCCATGGTGGCGACGCTGATGGCCGGCAACCCGGTCACCGAGCGCACCGAGAGCTGGCACGCGGACGGTGACGGGTACATCGCCGACTTCTCCGTCACCGTCAAGGGAGCGCCAGCCTCGCTGAAGGGCACCATGGCGCTGGCGCCGGCGCCGAACGGCAGCACGCTGACCGTGCAGGGCAACGCCGCGGTGCCGATCCCGATGTTCGGCGGCAAGATCGAGGAGGTCATCGCCAGCCAGATCGGCGAACTGCTGCAGCTGGAGGGTGACTACACCCGGGGGCAGCTCGCGGGCTAGTCGCCCGGGCCCCGCGCGTTCGCCTCGCGCGTTCCGGGGTGCTCTCCCGCCGCACCCTCCCCACCGAGCATCGCCTGAGGACGGGGATGGGTTGTCGGACTTTGCGCGTCCGTCGGCCAGGCGTCCGCACACCTGCACCTGCCGCACGAATCCCGCGCGGGGCCGTGGCACGATCTTTCGGTGAGTCCCGATCCCCGCCGCTACGTGCTCACCCTGTCCTGCCCCGACACCACCGGGATCGTCGCCCGAATCTCGGGCTTCCTGTCCGGCATCGGCGGCTGGATCACCGAGGCGGCTTACCACTCCGACCCGGAGTCCGGGCGGTTCTTCACCCGGCAGGTGATACGGGCCGACTCGCTGGGCTTCGACGTCGAGGAGCTACGCCGCCGGTTCCACACGGTCGGGCGCGAGCTCTCGGCCGATCACGTGCGGGTGACGGACACCGACGTGCGCAAGCGCATCGTGCTGCTGGTCTCCCGTCAAGGGCACTGCCTCTATGACCTGCTGTCCCGCTGGCACGCGGGCGAGATGGCCGCCGACATCGCTCTGGTGATCGGCAATCACGACGACCTGGCTGGCGTGGCGGAGATGTTCGGGGTGCCGTTTGCGCACGTCCCGGTGCCCGCCGAGGCCGAGGGTAAGCGCGCCGCGTTCGCCCGGATTGCGAAGCTGGTCGACGCCGAGCAGCCGGACGCGATCGTGCTGGCCCGCTTCATGCAGGTGGTGCCGCCGGAGCTCTGTGCCGCATGGGACGGCCGGCTGATCAACATCCACCACGGCTTCCTGCCCTCGTTCCGTGGCGCCAAGCCCTACCACCAGGCGTACGTGCGGGGGGTCAAGCTGATCGGCGCGACCTGCCATTACGTCAGCGCCGAGTTGGATGCGGGGCCGATCATCGCGCAAGACGTGATGCCGGTCGACCACACGGACTCCCCGGCCGACATGGTGCGGCGCGGCCGGGACATCGAGCGGGCGGTCCTGGCGCACGGCCTGCTGGCGCACCTGCAGGACCGGGTGCTGCGCGACGGGCTGCGTACCGTGGTGTTCTCCTGACCTCGCGGCCGGAGGCTGCGCCCCGGTCAACGCCGCGATCCGCCGGAAAGTGACGTCCCGATTCACCCGACATCGCGTTTCCGCAGGTGAAGCTGATCTTGATGTGATCCGGACGTCGAAAAACAGCAGATCCCCGGTGCAGGCCCACAGGCCGCGCCCGGCAGCGACGACCCCCACGACGCAACGGGATGGGAGAATGAGCACATGGACGAATCCGGCACCCCGCGATTTCGGGGCGACCCTGCCGAGCTGTACTGGCTGGACGCCGACGCGGCGGCAGAACTCTCCGACGTCGAGCCGGCGCTGATCGTCGCCCTGGACGGCTACGTGGATGCCGGCGCCGGGGTCGCCCTGGCGGTTCGCGAGTTGCGCCAGGCCCTGCCCCACCACCCCGTCGTCACCTTCGACGCGGACGCGCTGGTCGACTATCGCTCGCGCCGGCCGTCGCTGACCTTCGAGTCCAATTCCTTCACCTCCTACCAGGCGCCGGAGCTTGTGATCGAGCGGCTCCGCGACGAGGCGGGCACCCCCTTCCTGCTGATGTCCGGCCCGGAGCCGGACCTGGCCTGGGAGCGGTTTGCGGTGGCGGTCGAACAGGTCGTGCGAGCGCTGGGCGTCCGGCTGACGATCTCGTTGATGGCGATCCCGATGGGGGTGCCGCACACCCGGCCGACCGGCATGTCGGCGCACGCCACCAGCCCCGAGCTGATCCCGGACGCCACCAACTGGCTGGGCACCATCGAGGTGCCGGGCCATGCCACCGGCCTACTGGAGTACCGGCTGGGCCAGGCCGGCCGCTCGGCGCTCGGCTTCGCCGCACACGTGCCGCACTACCTGACTCGCACCGAGTATCCGGAGACCGCCCGCACTCTGATCCAGGCCGCCGCGGACGCCAGCGGACTGCTGCTCCCGACCTCCGGGCTGGACGAGGCCGCCGCAAAGGTCCAGGACCAGCTCGCCCAGCAGATCGCCGAGCACGGCGACGTGGCGGACGTGGTGCACTCGCTGGAGCAGCAGTACGACGCGTTCGTCTCGGCCACTGGGCACAGCCTGCTGGCGCAGTCGGCGCCGCTGCCGACGGCCGACGAGCTCGGCGCCCAGTTCGAGGCGTACCTGGCCAACCGGGAGCCCCCGGAGGGCTGACGACCCCCTCCCGCACGGTGCGCGGCCGCTGACCGGGGTGTCAGCGCGGCGGCCCGCCGAGCGCCACGTAGGGTGCGGCGTTGTGGCCCGCGCACAATTCCCTGCAACCACGCCCCGGATCGCGCTTCCCGAACGGGAGCACGGTGCCTTCCGGTCCATCCTGGTGCGGATCGCCATTGCACTGGGCTGCATCGTGGTCACCGGTCTGCTGGTCTATTTCGACCGTGAGGGGTACCGGGACAACGACCGTCCGGGCGGCCTGCACACCATGTTGGACGCGTTCTACTACGCCACGGTCACGCTGTCCACCACCGGATACGGTGATGTCACCCCGCTGTCCGAGGGTGCTCGCCTGATCAACATCATCATCATCACGCCGCTGCGGTTCCTGTTCCTGATCGTGCTGGTCGGCACCACCATCGAGGTGCTGACCGAGCGCAGCCGGCAACAGTTCCGGTACGCCCGCTGGAGGAGACACGTGAAGAGGCACACCGTGGTCATCGGCTACGGCATGAAGGGCCGGTCCGCGGTCGCGGCGTTGAAGGACCAGGGTGTGTCCGCCGAGTCGATCGTGGTGGTGGACAGCAACGGCGCGAACATCAAGGCGGCCACCGCCGACGGCTGCGTCGGCGTGGTCGGCGACGCGCGCCGCGAGGAGGTGCTGCGGCAGGCGGCGGTGCCCGGCGCGCAGCAGGTGATCGTGGCCACCGACCGGGACGACACCAGCGTGCTGGTCACGCTGACGGCCCGTCGGCTCAACCCCGCTGCCACTATCGCCGCCGCCGTCAAGGAAGAGCAGAACATCGGGGTGCTTCGGCAGGGTGGCGCGGACGTGGTGATCCCCACAGCGGAATCCGCGGGCAGGCTGCTCGGCCTGTCGATCATCGCGCCCAAGGCCGGTGAGCTGATCGAAGACCTGCTGGAGCCGGTGGCCGGGCTGCAGATCTCCGAACGGGAGGTGCGTCCGGAGGACATCGGGCTGTCGCCGGCGCGGCTGTCCGCGCAGGGCGAGATCGTCCTGACGGTGATCCGCGGCGGAGTGTCGCACCGGTTCGACTCCGGCGGGGTGAAGGTGTTCCAGCCAGGAGACCGCATCGTAGTGATCCGCGCGAACGACCTGCCAGCGGCGCGGCAGGGCGAATCGCACGACGAGCAGGGGTGACGGGGCTACTGGTCCCACAACGAGCCGGACGCGAGCGTCACAACCCCGTCGGCGCCCGCCGCCCCAGCTTGGCGTGCTCCCGCACCACGGCGGTCACCACGTGGCGCATGCCCAGCGCCGCACCTTCGATGGCCGCGTCGTACACCGCCGCGAGCACGATATTGCGCAGGTCCCCGCCGGCCAGTTCCACCGCCGCGGCCAACCGGGGCACGTCCACCCGGTCCGCGGGATCCATCGCGCCGGCCCGCTCCAACAGCTTGCCCCACAGCCGCTCTCGGGTGGGGACATCCGGATCGGGGAAGTGCACGATGAAATGCATCCGGCGGGCGAAGGCGATATCCAGATTCCCCTTCAGGTTCGTGGCCAGCACCGTGATGCCGTCGAACTGCTCCATCCGCTGCAGCAGGTAGGAGACCTCCTGGTTGGCGAACCGGTCGTGGGCGTCGCGCACCTCGCTGCGCTTGCCGAACAACGCGTCCGCCTCATCGAAAAACAGCACCACGTTGAGGTTCTCGGCGTCGGCGAACACCCGCTCCAGGTTCTTCTCGGTCTCACCGATGTACTTGTCGATCACTCCGGACAGGTCGACCTGCATCAGGTCCAACCCGGCGGTGTCGGCGATGACATGCGCGGCCAGCGTCTTGCCGGTGCCCGGGCTGCCGGTGAACAACGCGGCGATCCCGGTTCCCTTACCGCCCACTCCGTGCACCGCACCCCGAGCGGTGACGGAGTCCCGCAGCCGCACCCAGGATGCCAACCGTTTCAGCGCCGCAGCGGTCTCGTCGGGCACCTCCAGATCGTCGAAGGTGGTGCGCTCCCAGCCCAGCCCGGAACGCAGCCCCGACGACCCACCGAGCATCCGGACGGTCTCGGCGACCAGCAGCGGATCCGGATCGCGCTCGGCGACCCTGGCCTGGGCCAGCACATGCGCGGCCGCAGTCTCGATCTGTTCCGGAGTCAACCGGTAGGCGACCAGTGCGCTGTCCGGCACCTGATCGGCGCTCACCTGCTTGCGCCACAACGCGATCCGCTGCTGAGGAGTCAGCGGCACGGTGCGTACCGTGACGGGCAGGGCACGATGCCACCCGGCGTTCCACCGACACGACCCCACCATCACCACCGGCACCGGGGACCGATCCAATAGCCGCACCGCTGCCGAGGCCTCCGCGTCAGCCGCCAGTCTCTCCGCCGATTCCAGTACCAGTCCACTGGCCGCCAACCCCGCGCGGCGGACGGCCGCGGTGACCACCTCGGGGAGCCCCAACCCGGTCGGGCGCAAGGCCAGATCGGCGGTGACGCACCGGATGTCCGCGGCAGCGAAGGCCGTGCGGGCGACCATGGGCCCGGCGCCGCCCGGCGGATCCTCCACCCAGCACAGCCGGTGACCGGCGTTCAGCGCCGCCGACAACTGCTCGACGCCGTCGGCGTTCACCAGGTCCTCGGCACCCGGAACCCGCACCGCCATGGCCGCCGACACCGAGTCGTCGACCTGCGCTCCCACCAGCGCCGCGACGACGTCGGGACCGGCGGTGAGTGGTTGGCCCAGGGCCCAAGGTCCGTCGCCGATCGTCAGCAGTCCCCAGCGGCGCAACGACCCCGCCGGACCGAGCGCCGACCGGCCCACGGGCGATGTCACCGGCAGCCCGGCCAGCTCCAACGCTAACGCCATCGTTGCCGGTCGCGGACCACCGGCACCGAGCAGGATCCCGTAGGCGGCCGCGATGTTCGGGTCCAGGTCGGCCGCCGCCGCCACCAGCAGCAGATCAGCGCTGGCGGCGTCCAGCGCAAACACCGCGGCGACGCGGTCCAGGGCCTGATCGATGTGCGCCGCGGGACCGTCGACCGACGTATCCGGGGTGGTCCACTCGTCCAGGGCGGCCCTGATGGCCATCCACTCCGGGTGATCGGCCAGTGCTCGACGCTCGGCCGCTCGGGTGATCGACGCAACCACGGCCGCGGGGCCAAGAGCGGGGATCGAATCGTCGACGGTCCGAACGGGGAGTGTCGCGGCTCGGCGCCCGGATCCGTTCCCGCTCGCGCCATCCCGCGCCGCGCCCCGGCCCGTCGGTCGCGAGGTTGATCTCGGTGCGTCGCCCACGCGTCCTCCCGTTGCACCGCAGCGACGGCCCACCGCCGCTCCGGCGTCACTCACGGTACGAGACTGTTCGCTCCGCACTCCGCAGCGGGGACCTGCTGCTCCGCAGCGACGGCCCACCGCCGCTCCGGCGTCACTCACGGTACGAGACTGTTCGCTCCGCACTCCGCAGCGGGGACCTGCTGCTCCGCAGCGACGGCCCACCGCCGCTCCGGCGTCACTCACGGTACGCAGCGCGCTCGGAGTGATCAATCACCCGTTTGCACGGCTATTCACCCATTCGCGCTGCCGGGAGGGCCGACTACCCGGTCACTACGGCCGGCCTGCGTGGCATTCGGCGGCCCACCTGTCCCCGCCCCGGCGACGTCACCCGATCAGCGGTAGACCCCGGTCCTTCCCCCTCGCGCATCTCACGGAACGCGGCGCTCTACGGACCATCCGACCTCCCGCCGGGGGCCTCACCCCGCCCTGAGCCTCTGGACTAGCGTGGCTCGAGGTTGCACAGTGTTACCTGGAGCATTGGGGTGACTCGTGCGCCGCTTTACTTCGTGTATTGCCTGTGTGGATTGTCGGGGATCCGCCGTCGACTCGTGCTGATTTTGGGGAGCCTTCGCGTGATCATTCCCGTCATCGACTCCGGGCTGGAGGCGACGGTCCGCCAGACCTTGCCGCTGCCAGCCACGCTCGGTGACGTCTCGTTCGATCCACCGTCCGGCTCCTGGTCGGCGCAGCTGTCCCGGATCACCGTCAACCTGTTCTTGTTCGGCGTGGGCCAGTCGTCCCAGCCTCCCAGGCCCGCGGCGGACCGGATGGTCGACGGCCGCATGCACCGCCGCCGGCAGCTGCCCATGATCGAATTGCACTACCTGGTGTCGGCGTGGGCCGGAACGGTTCGCGACGAGCATCAACTCATCGGCGAGTTGCTGACACTGTTCACGTTGCAACAGATCCTGCCGCCCGAGCACCTCGGCGAGGACCTCATCACCCCCGTGCAGCTCTCGGTGGCACCGCACGACAACAACCGTGCCAAGGACGTCTGGTCCACGGTGGGCGGCACCATCAAGCCGTCCTTCGAGGTGGTGTGCACCACCGCCATCGATGCACTGCCGTTCGAATTGCTGCCGCCTCCCGTGGAACGCATCAAGGCCATGGTGGCGCCACACCGGAACTCGGGGGGCTGAGCCGGGTGCGCGTCAGTTCCGACACCGCCCAACTCGACATCGCCCCCGGAGCCAAGGCCGATGTCACGCTGAACGTGGTCAACACCGGCGCCGTCATCGACGGCATCACCGCCCGGGTCGTCGGCCTGCCCGAGCGCAACGTCACCACCCGACCCAGCCTGCTCCCGCTATTCCCGGATTCGTCGGGGCAGCTCACGGTGACACTCGGGCTGCCGCAGAGCTTCCCGGCGGGCCGGCATCCGATGACGGTCGAGGTGCTGTCCCGCCAGCCGGACAGCTTCCCCGCCTACGTGAACGTCGATCTGGTGGTGCCCCGGTCCCCGGGGCTGGGCGTCGCCAGCCGGCCCGAACTGGTGCGCGCACGGCGCACCGCCCGGTTCATCGTCACGCTGACCAACCGCGGCAACGTGCTGCTGGACGTCGACCTGAAGGTCAACGACCCGCAGAAGGTCTGCGCGATCACCGTGCAGCCGGCGGTGCTGTCGCTGCCACCGGGTTCCGTCGCGGAGGCCGTCGTCACCGTGCGGGGCCGGCGGATGATCATGGGCACCGACGTCGACCGGCCGCTGCTGATCGAGGCCACCGCCCGCGCCGCCGCACCGGCACCGGTCGGCTATCCGCGCGACCCGTCGGCGCCCGCGGACCCACTGCCGGAAATCACCGAGCCCGACGGCGATGTGCACGCCGATCCCGCCGGACCCGAGCCGCTCACCGAAACGGTCCCCATCACCTTCCGGCAACGGCCCTACCTGACCCGCGGCGTCATCACCGCCCTCATCCTGGTCGCGATCATCGCGCTGTGGGCGGCGGTCTTCCTGTTCGGGCTGGCGAAGGTGTTCGCCGGCGACCCGCTGACCAAGGCCGCCCCCGCCTCGTTCTTCGCGGCCACCCCGGCCAGTGACACGGCATCCGGCGGCACAGCTGGCGCCGCCGGCGGCACGGCCGCGCCGGGCACCGGGGGTGCCGCCCCGGGCACGTCGGGTGGCGCCGCGCCGGCGGCGGCCGACGGGGCGGCTCCGGCCGGCGCGCTGCCCAAGTCCGGGGCGCTGCCCGCGGGGGTCGGCGGCACCATCAGCGGCACCGTCACCGCCGCCAGCAGCGGCCAGCCGGTGGGCCGCATTCTGGTGGAGGCGTTGCGGGTCAAGGCGGATGGCAGCACGGTACGCACCGCCTCGGCGGCCACCCAGGCGGACGGCACCTATCAGATCTCGGGCCTGTTTCCCGGCCCGTACCTGCTCAGGCTCAGTGCGCAGGGATTCGTCACGAGCTACTACCCGAACGCCCCGACGGCCGCCGCGGCCAAGACGCTGACCGCCCACGCCAACCAGATCAATGCCGGCGGCAACGCCATCGTCACCGGCAAGCCCGCCACCATCACCGGGAAGGTCGACCCCGGCGATATCACCAATGCCGTCACCACCACCGTGAGCGTCCGCCTGCTGGCCCAGCGGGACGGCCAGAACATCACCATCCCGGATGTCACGACCAAGGCCGGCCAGCCGTACAACACCTTCACCATTCCCAAGCTGCCGGCGCCGGGCACCTATCAGTTGACCTTCACCACACCGGGCTATCAGGTGTCCACCATGCAGACCACCGTCACCGGTGGAGCTGAGCGTTTCGAATCCACGGTGGTGCTGGACGCCGGGAACGTGCAGATCTCCGGCACCGTCACCGATGGCAGCAAGCCGTTGGGCGGCGCGAAGGTCACCACCACGGTGGCCGGGCAGCAGATCGTCACCGGCACGCCGACCACCGGCGACGTCGGTCACTTCGTCATCGCCAACCTGCCCACCCCGGCCACCTACGTGATCACCGTGTCCAAGGACGGCTACGGGCAGGTCAGCCAGGTGATCGACCTCGCTCCCAACAAGCCGCAGAACAACCTGGCCATCGCGCTGAGCGCCGGCTCCGGGGTGGTCTCCGGCCGGCTGGTGGACGCCGCCGGTGTCGGCGTCGGCGGCGCCGGCGTGACGGTGGGCGGCATCGCCGATCCGCCCAGCACCGTGACTCTCACCGACGGCGCGGTCGGCACCTTCCGCCTGACCGGACTACCGGCACCCGGCTCGTACACGCTGACGTTCACCAAGGACGGCTACGCCGACCAGACGGTGCCGGTGACGCTGACGGCCGACAAGGCGCTCACGCCGATCACCGTGACCATGAGCCGGTCGGTGGGCTCGATCACCGGCGCCGTGACCGACGTGGCGGGTCAGGGCCTGCCGGGCGTGACCGTGACGGCCACCGACGGACAGCGTTCCTGGCCGGTGATCACCACCGGCAGCGGTCAGGGCGGCGCCCTCGGCCGCTACACGGTGGCCGGCCTGCCGGCCGGGGTGTACACCGTGACGGCGGCGGATGCCGGAGGCGACAGCGCGACATCGATCGTCACCGTCGCTCCCGGCGCACCAGTCACGCTGAACTTCCAGCTGTCCGGCGGTGGCTGAGATGCGCGTCCAGGTCGACCCGCAGCGGGTCGAACTCGCCGAAAGTTCCTCATTCACCGTCAATGTCACCATCACCAACACCGGTGCGGTGATCGGCGGCTATCACCTACGGATGCTGGGCGCCGACCCGTCCTGGGTGAGCCTGGAAGCGGAGAACATCTCGCTGTTCCCCGACATGTCGCAGACGGTGCAGGCGACCGTGGAGATCCCGCCCGGGGTCGGAGCGGGGGATCGGCGCATCGCCGTGCAGGTCCGCGAGCTCACTCCTCCGCAGGCCATCGCCGTCGCCGAGATCGAACTGGTGGTGCCCGCTCGCGAGGCGATCCGGCTGGCGCTCTCACCCATGACGGTGGTCTGCGGCAAGCACGGTCGGTTCTCGGTGATCGCCGAAAACACCGGCAACACCGCCATTTCGGTGGCGCCGATCGGCCTGGATCCCGAGGCCAAGATCGGCTTCGAGTTCCTGCCCGCGGTATTGGATCTGGCGCCAGGCGAGCATGTGATCACCGATCTGCGGACCACCGCCAAGCGGCGCTGGTTCGGCTCGCCGGTGGTCCGTCCCTTCGCGCTGGCCGCGGTGCCGCCCACCGAGTTGGCCGCCCACACGGCGCCGGTCGGCCGGGGCGCCAGCAACGACCAGGCGGTGACGGGGCCGGCAGGCGACACCCCGGAACCGCCGCCGGAACCCCCGGAGCCGCTGGCACAGGGCACCATCATGCAGAAGGCGAGGGTGGGCCGCGGCCTGCTGTCGCTGCTGTCGCTGCTGCTTGCGGTCAGCGTGTTCGCCACCGTGATCACCATCGCCATGGCCCGGCTGGTGGGGGTGTCCGCGGCCGACCGCGATCTGGCGATCCAGGTGGCCTCCGCGCGCAACGTCGGTGCCGGCTCCGGCAGCTCGGTGATCGGCGGCACGGTCAAGCGGCTGACGGACGGCGCCCCGGTCCGGGGGGTGACGGTGGAGGTGTTCCCGGCCGGTGACCTCACCCAGCCGATGATCTCCACCGCGACCAACGGCGAGGGGTCCTGGGCCGTGTCGGCGATGCCGGCGGGCAGCTACAAGGTCCGCTTCCGCAGCGCCGGCTATGCCGAGGTGTGGTACCCGAACGCGCTGACCGGAGCGGACGCCAAGGCGGTCCAGCTGGATGCCGGGCAGCGGGTGACGAAACTCCAAGTCACCCTCGGCGGGTTGCCCGCCACCATCTCCGGTCAGGTGATGGGCGCCGACGTGGCCGGCGCGGTGCTCACGGTGCAGGTGCCGCAGCAGTATCTGCGCCCGGTCGATAAATCCGCCGGCTCCCCCGCCCAGGGCACCATCACCGCGCAGCCGGCACCGACCACTGGAGCCAACAACGCGGCCGCGCACACCACCGCGCAGGGACTCCGCGGCCCTGCCGCGGCGCTGGCCCCACCCGCCGACGGCACCGGCTCGTCCGGATCACCCGGCACCTCCGCGGCCGCACCCGGCGGCACTTCGGGCGGCACAGGCGCCACTACCCCGGACAGCGGCGGGGTGCTGCGAACCATCCCGGTCGGCTCGGATGGGCTGTTTACCCTGGCGGACCTGCCGTCGCCGGCGGTGTACGACCTGGTCGTGTCCAAGCCCGGGTATGCCACCGCCGACCAGCGCGTCGACCTGTCCGGCGGCGAGTCCCGCACCGGCATCCTGCTGGTGCTGCGCACCGGCGACGGATCGATCGCCGGCAGCGTGACCGGACCGAACGGGCCGCTGGGCAACGCCGTGGTCACGGCGACCAGCGGCACCACCACGGCGCGCACCCTGACGCTGACCAAGGGCACGGTCGGCGGATTCAGCCTGCGCAACCTGGTCACGCCCGCGACGTACACCGTCACCGTCAGCGCCCCCGGCTACACCACCGTGACCTCGACGCTCAGCCTGACCAGCGGGCAACGCCTCACCGGGGTGTTGCTGTCGCTGTCCGCGGCGGCGGGGTCGCTGTCGGGCATCGTCAGCACCGTGGGTGACGGCAAACCGGCCCCCGGCGTGACGGTGTCCATTGCCTCCGGTTCGTCGGCGGCCGTCACGACGGTGACGCAATCCGGGGCCACCGCCGGGGCCTGGCGGGTGGACGGGCTGGCCATCCCGGGCACCTTCACCGTCACCTTCTCCCGGCCAGATCTGCAATCCCAAACCGTTGCGGTATCACTGAACTCGGCCGGAAAGCTCACCTCGGGATTAGGGCCGTCGGGCGGCATCGACGTCGCCATGCGATCGGCATTCGGGATCGTCACCGGTACCGTCACCCAGCAGACCGGGCGCGGAGGAGAGCTGGTCGGGGGCGCGACCATCACGCTGGCCTCCGGCGAGCAGACCTACACCGTGACCAGCAGCTCGGCCCCGGCCCAGGATCGGGGCCGCTACGAGATCGCCCACGTGCAGCCCGGCACCTACACGCTGTCCGCCAGCCGCAAGGGCACCAGCCCCACCACGGTGATCGTCACGGTGACGGCGGGCCAGACCCTCACCTACGACCCCGTGCTGATCCAGCCGGCCTCGATCAGCGGCCAGGTCAGCGGCGGCGGCGCGGCGCTGGTCGGCACCGAGGTCGACCTGTATCTGTCCACCGACTATCCGACCAAGGTCTACCAGCACACCGTCACCGACTCCGACGGCCATTACTCCTTCCCCGGGGTGGACGCGCCGCAGGCCTACGTGGTGGAGGCACGCAGCGTCAGCGCGGGCCCCCTGGCCTCAGGCACCATCGTGTTGGCGGCCAGCGAACAGGGCGTGCTGAACCTGACGGTCGGCACCACCCTCACGCCGTCGACGGCCACCACGCCCACCACGGCCTCATCCCGGGCTGCCACCAGCAATCCGGCGACATCGTCGGCGACACCACCGGTCTCGTCCACAGCCACCAGCTCGACTCAGCCGTCGACAACGACCTCGACGTCACCCTCGACCTCACCGACGACGACCACCACCCCGGCAACGTCCGAGCCGAACACCTCGTCGGAAGCTCCCACGACGGACGCAGCAGGCAACTCGAATAGCATCGCGGCCGCCAGCGCCGACTCGTGCGGCACCAACGGAATCTGCGGGGGCTCATCATGACCGGACCCACGCCCCGCTCGCCGCAAAACCCCGACGCGCCCGACGTGTCGCTGGCCCCCGTGGTGGCCGCGGCGGCCGGCAGCGCCACGGCGGTCGGGGTCCGGGTGACGCATCGCGGCCGGGTTCCGGCGCGGATGCGGATCACGGTGCTGGGCCTGGATTCCCGGTGGGTCCCGGAGCCGCTCGAGCTGGGATCGATGCAACCCGGCGAGGCGGCGGAGATCACGCTCACGGTCGTCCCCGAACGGGGGGCACTGGGCGCCCGGTATCCGTTCGCGGTCGCGGTGGAGGCGACGCCGCTGCGCGGGAGCGGCACCCCCGTACTGGGCATCGCCGAGTCGACCCTGGCAGTGGACTCGGCCGAGCGGATCAGCGTGTCGATCCAGCCGCCGGCACCCACCGCGGTGTTCGGCAAGAAGTTCCACGTCCAGATCACCAACCCGGGCGGCACCGACCGGCCGCTGCAGCTCCTGAGCGACTCCGCCGCGGGTGCGTCGGTGCGATTGCACCGCAGCGCCGTCACCGTGCCCGCGCAGCGCACCATCGCGGTGCGCGGCAAGGTGCGCATTCGTCGCCCGACGATCCTCGGCGGGGAGAACACCCACACCTTCAGCGTCACCGCGCAGGGCACCGGCGCGCCGGAGTACGCCGAGGCCACCGTGCGCTCCCACCCGCTGATCGGGCGCGGTGCCCGGGTGGCGGTCGGGCTGGTGCTGGTGGTGGCGCTGTGGGTCGGGTTGGCCGTGGTGTTCATCCCGAAGATCTCCGACGCGTTCAAACCGAAGTCGCTGGCCGGTGCTCCCTCCACCGTGACCAGCCAGGGTCCGGTGGCCAGCGGATCCGGTGGCGGCACGGGCGGTTCCGGCGGCGCCACGACCGGCAACGGCACGGGCGGCGGCAACGGAAACAACGGCAACGGAAACGGCACCGGCGGCAACGGCGGCAACGGAAGCGGTGGTGATGGCGAGGGCGGCGGGACCGCTCAGCCCGCCGGCTACGAGCTGAGCGGGACGGTCACCGGACCGGCCGCCAAGGGCACCACCGTGACGCTCGCCCCGACCAGCCTGGCCAGCGCGAGCGAGGCCCAGGCCGCACCCGCACCCGGCGCCAACTCCAGCACGGTGAACGCGCTGCGCCGGGCCACCACCGGGCCGCTGGGCAAGGTGCCCGCCCAGGCCCTGCAGTCGGCGGCCGGCCCGGACGCCGTGTCCAAGACCACCGACGCGAAAGGCGAATTCCGCTTCGCCGGCATCACCGCTCCCGGCTACTACTTGCTCACGTTGTCGCACCAGGGATTTCAGACGCAGCGTTTCCTGATCAATTCCACCGACCTTGCCTCGCCGGCACCGCTGAAGGTGGCGCTCGCACCCGGAGCCGGCTCGCTCGCGGGCATCGTCACCAGCTCGGGCCAGGGCATTCCGGCCGCCAGCATCACCATCACCGACGGGACGTCGACCCTGCAGACCTCCTCGGTGTCGACGGCAAGCGAGAGGCACCCGACCGGATCCTGGAGCGTGAACAACCTGTCCACTCCGGGCGACTATCTGATCACCGCCGGCGCCCCCGGATTCGGCTCGGCCGCCACCCTGGTCCATCTCGACCCGAGCGGCTCGGCCACCGCCGACCTCACCCTCAACCCGGGTGAGGGCACCATCGTGGGCACGATTTCGGGTGAGGACGACCTGGGGCACCGCGGCGGGCTGGGCGGGATCACCGTCACCGCCACCAACGGCAAGCAGACCCGGACGGCGACCACCGTCACCTCGCAAGCGCTGCGCGGGCACTACATCCTGCCCAACCTGCCCGTCCCGGGCCAGTACACGCTGACGATCAGCGGAGCCGGGTTCCTGACCCAGACCCGCAAGGTGGAATTCACCACCGACGTGGTCAGCGCAACCGTGGACGCCACCCTGACCCGCGGCGACGCCGTGGTGTCCGGCACCGTGACGGGCCAGGACGCGCACGGCGCCACGCAGGGCGGACTGGTGGGCGTCGGCCTGACGCTGGTCAGCAGCACCGCAACCCTGAAGACCATGACAACCTCCGGCGACCAGGCCGGTAGCTACCGCTTCACCGGGGTCCCGCCCGGCACCTACGTGCTGACCGCCTCGCAGTACGGCCGATCGCCGGCATCGTCCACCATCGAGGTCAAGGCCGCCGACGACCAGACGGTCGACCTCGCGCTGCGCGCCGACACCGGCAGCGAATTGCCGGCCACCGCACACATCCGCGGGCAGGTGGTGGACTCCCGTACCGGCGGCTCGCTGACCTGCGACCGCACCGCCGTGCCGATCGCCGCGGATACCTGCGTGGCCACCATCACCGTCACCGCCCCCGCGGATCCGGCGGACTCGTCCAAGGGCACCGTCACCTACACCGCCACCTCCACGGCCGCGCTGAACTACCTCTACACCGTGCCCAGCCTGGACGATCCACGTCACCCCGCGCTGCCCCCCGGCCTGTACACCGTGACGGTCAGCGCCCCGGGCTACGAAACCTCCACCACTCACGTCCAGGTCGCGCAGGGGCAGACGGCGCCCGCACCGACGGTCAGCCTGCCCGCGCTGAGCATCATCAGCGGCACCATCACCACCCGTGTCGGAACGCCGGCGGCGCCGAGCTGCGTGATCGCCGTGCCGACATCCACCTCCGTGCCGGACTCCACCCCCACCTCCTGCGACCCGAACGCGACCGGCACGGTGTGCCGGGTGCCCGGCGTCGGATCCGCGCCGTGCGGGCTGACCTCGATGGGCGGGTCCGGCCAGGGGGCCGCCGGCACCTACCAGATCCGCGGGCTGACCCACGGCCGGTATCAGATCCTGGTCATTGCACAGGATCCGGAGTACCGCTACGTCGTCGGGGCGCCGCCGATCGTGCAGATCGACGTCGGCGGTGACGGGCAATTCGACGCGGTGCTTGACCGGCTGGGACGGGTGCAGCTGACGGTACTGGTGGCCAACCGCACCTCCGGTGCGCTCGCTCCCGCCACCGACGCCACCGTGACCATCGCGCGGGCGCCGTCCGGCAAGCCGAGATCGGCCGGGACCATCGCCCCGAAGGACAACGGCATACTGACCATCACCGGGCTGGACGGCTCGTACGAGGTGACCGCCACGGCGAACGGCGCCAGCGACTCCGGCCAGCCGGATCCCGTGGGGCTGAACCAAACCGTGCCCCTGACGCTGGTGATCGCCGCACCCGTGGGCCCACTGGTCGGGCGGGTCACCACCACCGGCATGGACAACCAACCGATCGCGCTGGTCGGCGCCCAGGTCACCATCACCGGCACCGTCGGCTACGACAACGGCATCGCGCGCAACGGCAGCGCGGTGGTGACCACGGACCACAACGGGTGTTACGCCGTGCTGCCGCGGGGTTGGGCGGCGGATGCGGTACCGCTGACCTCCAGCGTGTGCCCGGATCCGGTCCAGCAGGCCGTCGTGATGACGGACAACGAGTCCGGCGCCGGCACCACCCTGACCACCGACCGGATCAAGATCGCGGTCGCGGCCCAGGGGACGGTGACGCAGGCGTATCCGGCCACCGACGCCACGCTCTCGGGCACCGATGTCGTCCGGGTGATCCCGACCATCAACGTCACCCCGCAGCCGGTCCCGGTCGGCGAGCTGACGCTGACCATCCAGGGCCCCGCGACCGGCTACGACGCGCCCGACCTGCAGAACGCCCAGATCCAGGTGCTCAACAAGCCCGGGCTGGCTGGCGGCGTCTCGATCACCGCCGACCCGACGACACCGAACCCCAACGCACAGTCCGACGTGTCGACCACCCTGCAGTTCACCGACACCTCGCTGCCGGTACCGCCCGGGTCCCCGGCGGTGGCCATGCCGGGGCGCTATCCCCTGTCGATCACCCTGTCCGACTTCGTCAGCGCGCGAGTGGATCTGCTCTGCCCGCTGGGCGCGGCGACCTGCACGATCGTCAAGCCCGGCAGCGACGATGCGCGCACCGGCAGCTCCGACATCGCCCTGCGACGCCTGCCGGACATCAGCGTGACCGTGCGGGCACCCGCGCTTCCGTCGGGACAGCTGCCCGATTGGGCGAACGGAACGGCCAACCTGAGCAGCGGATCCAGCCTCGGCAACCTCGCCCTGCAGGTGGATGCGAGTGACCCGCAGGTCGGTCACGTGACCTTCGACGGGGCCTTGACGCGGCTGGCCCGCGCCGGTGGGATCTACAAGTTCGCAATTCAGGTCGACGGCTACGGCACCACCAGCGGCACGGTCACCTGCGGCAAGGACTACACCGAGCCGTGCAACCTGACGATCACGCTGACCACCCTGCCGGCCTTCCCGGTCAGCGAGGTGACGCTCAGCTCCACCAGCTCTCCGCTCGGCGACCAGTCCTTCAACCCGGGTCAGGTGACGGCGACCATCTCACCGAACCCCGGATCGTCGATTTCCCTGTCCATCGCTCAGGATCAGGCCATCGGGCCGGGCTACTACATCGTCTGGACCGACACCTCTCCGGGCGTGCAGGAGGGTCAGGTCACTCCGGTGGCCGGCGGGTACACGATCGTGTATCGCCTCGCGGGCTTCAGCGACGTCACCGCCACGCTGACCTGCGCGAAGGGCGCCGTTGTCTGCGTGCAGAGCCCGGCGAACATTGCCATGCAGATGCTGCCGTCTCCCGGTGGCACGGTGCAGCTTCCGCTGGCCGCCGGCGCCTCCGGGGTGGACCTGTCCCAGGCGACGGTGACGGTGAATTCCCCGGTGTCGGCGCAACAGACCCTGAAGGTGTCGCTGTCCCAGCCGTCGGTGAACGGCGGCACCGCAACCGCGGCGCTGATCTGGGACCAGACCCCGACGCTGCCGTTCGTCGGGATCGTGCAGCAGAACACCTACTCGATCACCATCGCGGTCCCGGGCTATTACCCGACAACGGTTGCGGGCATCGACTGCACGGCGGTCGGGATGCCGTGCACCTTCCCGAACTCGTCCACGATTCCCCTGCGCCTGTACCCGCAGCCGGCCATGGGCCTGACCATCCTGCCGCCCGCCGGCGCGCCCGGCCTGACCGTGACCGGGCAGCCCGTCAGCAAACCCGGTGCCCCGACGACGATTCCGAAGGTGACGCTGACCTCGGACGCCTCCGGCGGGCTCACCTGGTCGCAGCAGGGCCAGCCCACCGGGGTAGTGGCACCGGGCAGCTACACCATCACCGTCGCCACGCTGCCCGGACCCGGCTACCAGATGCTGGTCGGCGGCACGCTCACCAGCACCAACACCGCGACCTTCACTTGCAATACCACCTCGGACTGCACGTTCCCCTCGATCGTGTTGACCTCCCCCACCACCCTGAAAGTCCTGCTGCAGGACGCGAATCAGAACCCCGCAGGGCACGCGCTGCTCACCCTGGACCGCACAGGCGGCAGCCCCGGCTCTGGCAGCTCCCCCACCACCAGCAACGGCACGGCGACCTTCGCCAACCGGTCCACCAGCCAGGTGACATCCTCGGGCACCGACCCGTCCTACACCCTTGCGGTGAAGGCAGACGGCTTCGCGTTCGCCACCGGTGCCAACCTGCTGACCAGCAGCTCGGCGAATGTCTCGTGCAGCAACGGATCCGTCACCGTGACCGGCCTGCAGTTGATTCCCGGCGGCACCACGACCTGCGTGGTCACGCTGACCCGGCTCGGTTCGATCACCGGGTCCACCGCCTGGGCCCAGTACGACCTGGCCAACCCGGCCAACCAGATCGGCACCACCGCCCAGCCCGGCGTCTCCGTCACCGGCACGCTGCTGGCGGCCGACGGCAGCACGACCAGCACCACGTTCACCACCGAGTCGGACCCGAACGGCACCTACACCCTGGCCGGCGACTCCGACACGGAGGGCCTGACGGAGGGCACCTGGCTGATCTCCGCCAGCCACGACGGGATGGCCGACACCGAGGGTGTGGTCGCGATCGTCTCCAGCGACGGCGGCAACACCTATCACCTGGCCGCCGTCACCGACAACACCACCGGCTACCCCGCGCTGACGCTGGCCGGCGATCCGGCCAGCCCCACGTTGCCGCTGCTCCTGGTGCCCGACCGGGTCGAATTGGACGTGCACCTGCAGGCCGGGAGCCCACTCGCAGACCTGCCCGCACCCGCCGGTACCACCGTCACCCTGACCGACTCGGCGCAGACCCCGCACACGCTGACCTGCACCGTCACCGCCGGTACCACCCCGGGCTCGACCGAGGCCACCGGCTGCACCCTGGAACACTCCGGTAGCAGCGCCTACCTGGCGTTCGACTCGCTGCCGCCGGCGGACTACACGGTGGCGGTGTCGTTCGCTCCGAATACCTACAACCCCATCTCCGACCAGGCGATCTCGCTGCTGCCCACCGGGGCGGCACAGCTGATCAAACTCTCGCTGGGAGCGCAAGTCTCGACGATCAAGGGCGGCATCCGCGACATCAACGGCAACGCCGTCAGCTCCATCGACGGCACGGTCGAGCTGTGCCCATGGACCTCCACGGCGATGTCCGACTGCGCGGCGGACGACTTCTCCGGCAATCCCATGACCCAGTCGCTGACGACGTCGAGCTTCACCTTCACCAACGTCCCGAACGGCGAGTACCGGGCGGTGGTCAACGCCGTTGGCTACGCCCCCGCGCAGTCCGGATACCTGGGCGTGCAATACAACCTGCAGGCTCCCTCGCCCACCGTGACCCTGCAGGCCTCCACCCGGCCGGTGACGCTCACGCTGACCTCGCGGGCGGACACCAGTACGGCACTGGACCTCAGCGGCGCCACGATCGTGCTGGAGCCCAAGAGCTCTCCGCACCAGCCCGCGAACACCGAACTGCAGATCCAGGTGAACAGCGCGACCGGCGCCGTCAATCTCGGTCAGATCCCGACCGGCACCTGGACGGTCCTGGTGCGACACCTGCCCGGTTCACCGTTCGACGTCACCGCCATCGGCGATCTGTCGGTCCCTGATGGCACCGGCACCGTCACCGCGTCGCTGCCACTGGACCAGGCGCCGGTGACGTTCACCGTCAGCTGGTCGGCCACCGACTGCGTCACCGAGCCGGCCGCGAATTCGACGATCATCCTGCCGCTGAACCAGGCGGGCGACACCCCGGTGCCCGGCAGCGTGACGGCCACCGTCGGCAGCGACAACACCGCCACGGCCACCGTCAACCTGCCCCCGGGCACCTACTCCCTGGACGAGGACACGCTGGCGCTGCCGGCCGGCTGGAAGCTGGACGGCACGCCCGACGACGTCGTGATCGCCGAGCCCGCCGAGACCCCCACCACCGAGCCGACGATCGCGCTCACGGCGGTGACGACCTCGGTGCCGGTGCAGTGGAACGTCAACGGGTCGAAGGCGACCACCGCCATGGGCGGCACGATCACCGCGACCTGCTCGGCGGGTGGCACCCAGTCGTTCCCCAGCACCCTGTCGGCGGGGGTCGGCAGCATCGACCTGCCGCCCGGCACCTGGGACTTCGCGATCTCCGGCACCAAGGCCGCCTATCAGGTCGCGATGCCCGCCCAGACGTCGGTGCCCATCACCGCCGGGGACACGGTGACCTTCGACGGGTATTCGCTGCAGCCGTCCGTGGCGCAGCAGGACGTGCCCGGGCTGGCCGCCACCTCGGTCACCGCGGACGTGGCCATCGGCAACGGCACGGAGACCGTCTGGCACCGCAACAACGTCACCGTCGACTCCGACGGGTGGCCGGCGGGCACGCTCTCGGTGATCGTGCCCGCCGGTAGCTATGGCCTGACGGCCACGGTCGACCCGACCAGCACGGACTTCGGGGACGGCTCCTCGACGCAGGACGTCACGGTCGGCACCGGCACCGTCACGGCCACCGCACTGCCGGCCGTCCTGCCGTACCTGCACAACGGCGCCACCATCACGGTGTACCGCCCCAACGGCAGCACCCCCGCCGTGGGCGCGACGGTGAAGCTGACGGACGCCGACGGCGACGCCGTCACCTGCAACTCGCCGAACACCACGGGCACCGACGGCACGATCAGCTGCGTCGGCCTGTCGGCGAGCACCAGCTATGCCGTTGCCGCGCAGTGGATCAACTCGGGAACCACCTATGTCGGGCACGGCGTCCTGACCACCGGCACGACCGGCGACACCACCGCGCAGGCCTCAATCACCGTGGTGAAGGCACCGGCCGCGCTGGTGAGCATCACCGGCACCGACGGGAAGCCCTTCGTCGGCGCCACCGTCACGCTGTACACCAATGCCGGCGCCGCCACGACCATCAGCGGCACCACGGACGCGCTGGGCCAGGTATTCCTCACCGGCCTGGCGAGCGGTACCACGTACTACGCCATCGCCACCGGTAGCGTTACGGACCCCGACACCGCCGCCGTGACCACCCTGTCCAGCCCCGAAATCCAGGTCAAGACCACGGGATCCACCGTCGTGCTCGCCGCGTCCGGCACGCTGGCCGCCACCGTCAGCCTGCCGGTGCTGGTGCAAGACTCCGCCGACGCCACCCCCATCGACAGCGCGTCGGTGTCGGTTCTGTCAACGCACGGCATCCCGCTGGGTGGGGGCACCACCATCGCCGACGGCACCGTGACCATCGACGGGTTGCCGGTGACGAAGGTGAACGTGAAGGCATCCGCGACGGGCTACACGGCCGGCGGCGTCAACCAGGTCACGCTGCCGGTCGCCAGCCCCCCGCAGGTCATCAAGCTGGTCGCGGCGCCGTAGGTCGCGGCGCCCGTAAAGACGGATCGCCGGCCTGATCGGGCCCCAAGGTCCCCGGCCCCCGACCGGCCCCGAGGGGATCAGACCGCCAGCGCGATCCAGGCGACCAGAATGGTGATCAGCACCAGCGCGGCGCTCGCGCCGATCACCCACCACAGCGGAAAGCCGGGCTCCGGTTCGGGTTCCGGCGGCGGTGGCACGTAGACCGGCGCGGGTTCGGGCTCCGGCTCCGGCTGCGCGACCAGCATGGGCTGCGAGCAGCGGATGCAGATGATCGCGACCGGCGAGTTGGGTTCGCCGCAGTGCGGGCAGGCCACCGAGGCGGTGGCGGCGCGCCCCACCGTACCGGGTAGCCGGCGCAGCGATGCGCCGGTCTCGTCGGTGGACATCGGCACCACCGCGGTGCGCGCCCAGAACAGCGGGAAATCGCAGGTGGTGCAAAAGTCGTCGGCCCGGCGTTGCGCGGGGTCGATCATCTGGCTCTCGCCGCACTCCGGGCAGGTGACCCATTCTCCGGAGACCGCCGGCGGGGCGAGGGCCGGCTGCAGCGCGGCGACCTGCCGCGGCGGCGCGAGAGTCGTGGTGCCACCCGGCATTCCACCCAGGCCGGGGGCGGGCGGCCGCTGCTGACCGGGCAGCGGCCCCAGGGGTGGGCCGGCGGGGTATTGCATGGCCGGCGGCACCGGTAGGTCCGCGGCCAGCGGGCCGGCCGGACCGACCACGGCACCGGCCGGACCGTCCGGGGCCACCGGCACGGACAGCCCCGCGGGCGCCCGCGGGACCGACTCCGGGTCGAATTCCGACGGCTCGGAGCTCTCCGGGTAGCGGGGTTGCCCGAATCCGGCGCCAGGATGGTCCCGCAGCACCGGCCCGGCCGGCGTGCCGGCTCTCGCCGGGGCATCGACATCGGCTGCGGCACCGTCACCGGCCGTCGGCACCGGGTCGGCATCCGGCCGGAGCGCTCGCAGGTGCGCCAGATCCTGCTCGGCGCGTTGGTGGTCCCGTCCGGAGTGCTTCATGGCAGATCCCGTCCCATTACATCGTCGCCGCCCGCCACCCGGTCGGGTGGGCCAGAGGGCGCGCTGGCGCCCGCTGAGCCACACGACTCCACCGGGAACACGGGGCTCACGTCTCCTCCTCGGTGCACAGCACCCGCCGGCCCGCGATGAACAACTCGGCCCGAACATGCGCCGGGATCTCGTCCCGGATCAACGCCACGAACTCGTCCTCCGACAGGTGCCCGGTGCCCGGCACCCTCATCTGAACCCAGGCGACGTCGTCCGGCGACTCCCCCTCGACCCACACGCCGCCACCATCGGTGACCTCCACCGGGCCGCCGGACAGCATCTCCAGGTACCCGGCCAGCCCCCGGGCGGTGCCCCGAAACGCCAGTGCCTTCGCGGAACTGCGCAGGATGAGCCGCTGCAAGTCCTCCGGCAGCGAGGCGTCCACCGTCTGCACACCGATCCAGGAGGCCAGGTGTCCCAGCATCGGCACCGGCGTGACCGTCGCGTCCGGAATCCGCTCGACCTGGTCGGCGCCGTCCAGCAACGTCTCGGCCAGCTCCTGAAACATCGAGACGAACCGTACGAAGAAGTCGCTGTTCAGCATGCCGACGGGCAGCTGGTTGACCAGCCACTGCGGGTGCCGGCGCGGCTTGCTGACCCGGGCGTCCCGCCGGGCGGGGGCGATCGGCTCGCGGGAGGAGCGCTCGAGTCGGGTCGATCCGGCGCCGTCCGGCGACGCCGGGGTCGAACCCGCCCGGAGCACCAGATCGCTGCCGGGCGCGTGGCTGCCGGCAGGCGCCGGGACATCTCCCGCGGCGCCCACCGGCGGCTCGTCGACCCGGTCCGTCACCGAACCACCACCCGGTGCGGCCCGGACAGGAACAGCGACTGGGAGTCCAGCCGGATCACGTCCCGACCCGCGCCGATCCGATGCCCGGTGCGCAGGTCGTACTCGTACAGCAGCACCTCGTCGACCCGATCGACGCCCTCCACGCCCTCCAGCAGCTGGGTGATGGTGGCGGCGTTCAGGTCGGCGTCGAACAGCCAGCCGGTACCGTCGGCCCCGCCGGTCAGCGGGTGGATGTAGCGGGTCAGTGCCGACACGGCCCGCTGCCGGATCAGCGCCAGTGGCCGACCGGCCGGCGCGTGCACCAGCGCCGCCACCGACACCCCTTGGTAGTAGGGCGTTCCCACCTCGATGGAGGTACCGACCAGTCGGTGCGTGTCCAGGTGGTCGAAGATGCGTCGCATCAGTGGGGCGGAGAGCGCGAAGTCGTCCAACTGGTGCAGCCGAGGATCGGTGCGCACCTGCGGCACCACCAGCACCCGCACCGGCTTGCGTCCGTCGGTGGACGGCAGGCAGCGGGCCCGCGCCACCTCGATCGACGACTCCAGGGTCAGCCGCTCGAAGTCCTTGGCCGTCACGGCCCGCTGGCCGGTGCGCAGTGTCAGCGGCCCGCGAACCTTCGCCTCGGACACGGTCTCCGGATCGACCCCGCCGGTGGCCTGCCGCAGGTTGATCGCCGACGCGATGTAGGGCACCGCGGATCGCAGCACCGTCAGCGTCCGGGCGCCGACGTTACCGGTCGCGCCGCCGCCGGTCCGGTAGCCGGTGACGGCGATCTCGGCGCCGTCCCGCGGGATCCGGCCATGCTGGCGCACCGAGCCGTCCGGGTAGCGCAGCCGTGGCCCGAACCCGATGACCCCCGAGGAGGAGTTCCACACGAAGTGCGTGTCGGTCGGGCCGGAGCGCGAGAAGTCCTCCACCTCGGTCCATTCCACCGACCCGCCGGCATCCGTCACCCGCACCGTTTCGCCGGTGCGACGCGGCAACACGGGCCACCGGGATACCCGGAACTCCTGCCCCGGCCCGCCGTCGGACCGGCCGAGAACCTCGCGCGGTGCCTGCGAGGAGTGTTCGGCGGTGACGGTGCCGCCCAGCGCAGACACCGCCAAGGAGGCGATGCGCGGCGACGCCTGGTACGTGGGCTGTCCGGGCACCGGCGCCAGCAGCCGGCAGCGTAGCCAGTACGCCGCCACGTCGGCGAGGGTCAGGATGTCGTGCTCCAGCGGCACCATCAGCACCACGTCACCGGCCCGGTTGAGCCCGCCGGTGGTGTCGGAGTACACGTCGACGGCGATCCATGCCTCGCCGTTCCACACTTCCCACGCCAGCGGCGGATTGGTCGGATCGACGCCCAACCCCTCGGCCTCGGCGTCCACCGTCAGCCGGAGCGCGGTCCCCGCCTGGGAGGTGCTGAATCCGAACAGCACCGCATCGCCGGGAACCAGCCGGCCGCCGTGGCCCGGGGTGGAAAAGCACTGCACCGCCGATCCGGGGAACCGCAGATCGTCGGTGACGTCCACCACCCGCTCGCCCTTGGCGTCGGTGGTGGCGGCCGCCTTCAGCTCCGGCTGCGCGATCACCAGATCGTCCACGGTGGTGAACACCACGGCGCTGCCGGGATTCTCGCCCGCGGTGGCGACCTGCATGCCGGCCGGGACCGTCACCGGTGCCTGCTGCACCGCCGACAGCCAGAACGTCATCGGAACGGTGGCCACCGACGGCGGGAACGTGTCGATGCCGACCAGGTTGAGAAAGTGCACGTACAACCGGTCGGGCACCTGATTGAGCCGGTACAGGACGGTCTCGCTCATCCAGGCGAACAGCTCGATCAGCGCCACGCCCGGATCGGACAGGTTGTGGTTGGTCCACTCCGGGGTGTACCGGGGAATCAGCCGCTTGGCCTCATCGACGATGTCCTGGAACGTGCGGTCGTCCAGATTGGGTGCGGGCAGTGCCATGTCACCCCTCCTCGTGCGGGATCACGTAGAACGGGTACACCAGGTTGCGCCGGTCGTTGGTCGCCTTCACCCGGTAGACGACGGTGATCACTACCAGCGACGCATCGTTCGGGTCGGGTTGCGGGCGCACGTCTTCCACCTCGACTCGCGGCTCCCACTGCGCCAGCGCCTCCCGCACCACCTGGGCCATCAGGCCGAGCAGGTTCGCCGTGACCGGCTCGAACAGCAGATCCCAGATCTTGCACCCGAACTGTGGGCGCATCACCCGCTCACCGGGCGCGGTCGCCAGGATGACGGCCATCGACCGGTCGATGTCGGCCGCACCGTCGGTGAGCCGGATCGAGCCGGTGTGGTCGACCTGCATGGGCCAGTAGAAGCCGCGGCCGATAAAGGTCGCGTCGTAATGGGCCGGCTCCGTCGCACCCAGCTGGGGCAGCATGATCTCGTCCATCAGTTGATCATCACCACCGAACCCTTGACGGCGGTCTGCCCGCCGGACGACAGCTCCGCCTGCCCCGATCCGGCCATCTTCACCTGGGCACCCGACCCCTCCACCGCCACGTTCGCCTTGAGCTTGACGTTCATGCCGGAGATCTCCACGTCCTGAGTGGCCTTCAGGGTGATCTTCTGCCCGGTCAGCGCGATGTTGCCCTGCGCGTCAATCTCGATCTTCGAGTCCCCGGCGGACACCGTCACCGGTTTGCCAGACGGCACGGTGGCGGTCAGGGCGTCCTTGCCCAGCTTGACGAAGAACTCTCCGCCCGCCAGGGTCAGCCAGATGTGCTGGTCCGCCGGGCCGTCGCCGTCGCCGAGTTCGACGACGTGGCCCAGCCGGGACACGATCTGCCGTTTGGCGATGGTGCCGTTGGCGGCGCCGTAGTCCAGCGCGGCGCTGGCCCCGCTGTAGAGCCCACCGATCACCAGCGGCCGGGTGATGTCGCCACCTTCGAATCCGACGATGACCTCGTCGTTGATCTCGGGTAGGAACGTCATCCCCCGCGAGTCGCCGGCGCCGGTGGAGACCACCCGAGCCCACGCGCTCTCGATCTGGTCACCGAGGGTGGGGAACTTGACCTTGACATACCCCTTCGGCGAACTGGAGTCGCCCAAGTTGGTCACCACGCCGACCACCAGTCCGTCCTGCCGGAAGCTGGACGGCGCCGGCGCCGCGAGGGTATCCACCAATCCGGTGGGTTCGCGATCTCCTGCGGTGAAGTGGGTCTCGAAGCCGTGCTCGATGGCATAGCTGTGCTCCACCTCGGTGACCGCGTACGTTCCGGACGCCGGCCCGACGTCGGAGACCGTCACGTTCTTGCCCACTTGGATCGCCGGGTTCACCGCGCACACACCGGTGGCGAGGACGGCACCCGCGAGCGAGCGGGTCGCCGCGCTGTTGGCCAACGCAGCGCCGTCACTCTGAGTGGCGAACATCCGATAGGCGGTGGCGACCTCGTTCTTGCCCTGCAAGGAGCTGGCGTCCAGATACGGCTGTACCAGGGAGGCCGTCGGCTTGCCCTGCACGGTCTCGCTGACGGACGTGAGCGGCTGCTTGTTCGCGGCGTCCCACCCGTTGACCGTGACCTTGTTCGGGTGCAGCGCGGATGCCCGGACCACGAAGTGCCGCAGGCCCCCGCCCTCGCCCCACGTGATGGTGGGTCCATTATCGGACGAGGCTTCGATCTTGTGGAACTGCAGCGCGCCGGTCGCGTCCACCCACCAGTCGAAGCCTGCGCGATCGGCCAGCTCGGTGATGAAGCCGAAGTCGCTGTCGGACTGCAGCAGATACTCGTGCGTTGTCTCGGTCGACGTGGCGTTGACCGTCATCCCGTACTCGCTGCCGATCTGGGACACGACGTCCGAGAACGACACCTGGGTGAAGGTGCGGACCTTGTTGCCCAGCGTCATCTTGTAGGAGACGTCGTCCGCGATGACCGACAGGTTCGGTGCCCCCCGATCGACGTCCAGTTCCACGCCGGTCACCTCACCGCTGAACAGCACCGTCCCCTTCGACGTGGTCACCTTCACGGTGGATCCCAGCGAGAAGGTCTGCGCGGCGCTGACCGTGAAGCCTTCGTCGAGGAACTCCAGCACGGTACGGCTGGCGATGCGCAGACCGGAGGTGATCCGCAACCCGATCAGCGCATCGAGCGTCGCAGGGGCGAGATCGGACCCGTTCACCTTGACCCGTGGCGCCAGGGAACCAACGACAGCCGTCGTCATGGCGACATCCGTGGAATGGACAACAGGGTTCCTGATCGCACCGCGAGCGGGTCGGTGATGCCGTTGGCGGATGCGATCTGCCGCCAGCGAGTCGCATCACCGTAGTAGCGCGCGGATATCCGGTCCAGCGTCTCGCCCGGCTGCACCCGGTGCACCCGGTGCGGGTGCGGCGTGCCGGAGGTGGGGTTCTGCGGGCCGAACGCGTTGGACTCCTGGTATTGGGTCAGGGTGAGCGCAACCTTTGCCCGCAGCGGCACCCCGGTGGAGGAGAAGTACGTGAACTGCAGGTTCAGGCTGGTTACCACCGCCTCGAACGAGTGCAGGTCGCCCCAGTGGAAGGTGACGTACGGCGGCCGGGCGTTGTTGGACTGCTCGTCGGTGCCACCGAGCGAGGGATCGACGTCCATCAGCTTCATCAGCTTGCCGGTGTGCGAGGTGACGGCACTGCCGGTGTCGGTGGTGTCGAACGTCAGGTTCAGCGACATCGACCCGGCGCCCGCCCCGGTGTACCGGGCCTTCTGCACGCCCTGCCCGGCCAACGACGGGCTTTCCCACGAGTTGCTCCGGCTGATGGCCAGCTCCGACGGGTTGAACATGCAGGGAATCTGCTCCGAGCTGCCCTCGATCATCAGGTAGGCCTTGTCGGTCAGTGCCATCGTCGACCCCCAGTCGTGTTCGTCGTCGTGCGCGTCATGTCAGAACACCCGCGGGGTGAATCGCCGGCCCCGGCGGGCCAACTCGTCCGCCAGTCGCCGCTCCAGCCGGCGCACCACGATATCGGTCAGCTGGTCCCACTCGCGCGAGGTCAGCGAGTCGGCAACGCTCCGTGCGGACGATCCGGCCGGCGCCATCCCAGCGGGTGACGCTTCGGCACCGGCGCCGTTGCGCCGCACCAGATTCGCGGGCATCACGCCTCCTGTGTCCTGGCCCGGATCGGGCGCCGGTGCCGCGGCGCAGCACCGACAATCCGGCGCCGATATCCGTAGTGTCCCACTCTCATCCTGCCCTTATCGCGTGCCTGTCGAGTCTCGCCTGCTGTGCGTCGTTGCCGAGCCATCGCCGATCACATCGTCTTCGGGATGGATCGGCGACCTCGACGAGCAAGTTCGGCGGTCACCCGGCTCTCCAGCCGGCGCACCACCACATCGACCAACTGGTCCCACTCCCGGGATGTCAACGACGACAGCGTCAGCGACGAGTCCGCGGGATCCGACGAGGCGTCGCCATCGGAGTGGCCCGATCCGGTGCGCCGCAGCACCGATCCGATCGGGTCGCTGACATGCGCCTCGACCGGTTGACCGGCCGCCGGGAACCGGCGGAGCTCGGCCCTGGCCCGGTCGAACAGGCTCGGCGGGACCAGGCCCACCAGGTCGGTGGCGCTCCGCGCGGCAGATCCGCCGACGGAGTCAACGGGGGCCACCGGCGATTCGGCCGGCGAGCGACGGATGACGCGATCGGCGGCGCTTCCCACTGCGCTGGCCGGCGCGGCGGGTGCGGTGGGCAACCCGGGTGCGGCCGAGCCGGAGTTCGCGGGCAACCCGCGCGGCGGGGCCGGCCGGGCGGCACGCAGCAGATCGACGGTGACGGGCCGGATTTCCCCGACCCCCGACGACGGGTTCTGCCCCCTGACCGGTGTGCGGCGGATCTCGGCCCCGGTCCCGGAGCGCTCGCCCGAGGCAGCCGAGCTGGACGTGTCGGCCGACGAGACCCCGACCGGAGAACCGACGACCGGCGACCCGGGCCGGACCGGGGCGCCGGCGGGTACCCCGGGCGCGCCGATCGACGGGCCCGACGCGACGGATCGGCGGATCGGTGTGCCGGCCCACGGATCCGATCCCGATTGACCGATCGCTGGTACCGCCCTCGCCGCGGTCGCCGACGGGGCCGTGCCCCCGCGCCCCGGACCCGACCCGGCAGACATGCGCCGCCGCACCCCGGCGGGCGCGCGGTACGACGCCGACGTGGCGGACGTGCGCTGCGGCACCCCGGCGGACGTGCGCTGCGGCACCCCGGCGGACGGGCGCTGCGGCACCGACCCGGCAATGCGCAGCGGCAGCGACAGCACGGCCAGTCGCGGCGCAGCGGCGCGCAGCGTCGCGCCCGCTGCGCGATCGAACTCGGGTGCCGGGGACCGGCGCACCCACCGCGATCCGCCCGGGGGCGACAGTGCCCCCGCAGCGCCGCCAGCCGTTCCGGCCGGCGCGATCGGGGGTGACGACGGACCGGTGATCAACGCGCCCAGCACGCCCGGACCCAGCGCCGCAGCCTCGGCTCCCGCCATCCCGAGATCGCTGCCGATCGAGGCGATTTCACTCCGTACCAGCAGCGCACGGCGCACCACACCCGGTACCCCGGCGACGCTGGCAAACCTGGGTTCGGCGCCGACTCGGGTCGCCGATCCGACTCTCGCGTGGCCGGCCGTGGACCACCCGAAGGTGCCGCCGGCACCGGCCGTCGCAGCTCGGCCCGGCATGGCACCCGACGACAGAGCCACCGGCGCGCCGCCACGAGCCGGTTGGGCCGCCGCCACGACCGACTGGACCGAACCTACCGACGCGAATCGACTGGGGGCTACCGAATCCCGCCGAATCGTGAGGCCAGATGCCAACGGGGTGGAGGTAGCCGACGCCGCGGTCACCGAGGCGGCGCCCACGGAGCGGTTCGGCGCCGAAACGTTGGCCGTCGGCCCGGACGCGGCGGGGGAGGGCGTCGAGGCGGGCGCGCGCCGGATCGTCGCCGCAGCGGCTCCGACGGAGCTCCCGGTCGTCGGCAGGCCGGGGCGCCCGCCAGCCGAGACGGCGGACCGGACCGGCGTGCCAGGTCCGCGCACCGCTCCGGGCCGCAGACCGGCGGCACCCGCCAGCAACCGCCCGGTGGATGGCACGATCTCGGCGCCGCCCGCGACGCCGCCGACCAGCCCCGCCGGAACGCCGGCCATGGATCGCAGCAACACCGGCCCGCGGCTCGATCGCCGAACCGGCGACTCGCCGGAAAGGCCCACGGCTCGGACGGTTTCGCGTTCACCGGCAGCGTCGTTGTCGCGTGCGATCGCCGCGGCGTACCGCCGCACCAGCCCCCCGGGAGCCCGGCGCAGCGCCGCCGCATTCGGGCGGCCATCGGCGGCCACTTCGGTACCGGTCGACACGTCGGCCCCGGCCGAGCGGGCCGCACCCGCCTGCGCCGGCCCGGCATCCGCGATAGCGCTGCCGGAACCCGGAGTCTGCCCCGTGATCGAGACCGGCGATGACGGTCCCGCGCCGGGGGATGTCGACGCCGGGGTCGTCCCCCCGGCCGACCCGGGTCCCGGCCCGAGCGTCGCCGCGCTGCGGCGCACCTCGGGCACCGTCGGGGCCGAGGCGGCCTGACTCGCAGCCGTGGCCGACACGGGGGCCGGAACGGAACCTGCGGCGCTCGCGACCCCGCGTGCTGCGGACACATCGCGGGTGCTCAGTACCGCCCGTGGCATGGACCCGGAAGCCGGTGTCACCCCACGGGTTTCGGGTTCGATACCCGCACGGTAGCCAGCGGGGGGGCGCGGCATGTCGTCGAACCGACGGGGGCGGATCGTGCTGGCGGGGGCCACCGACGCCAGGGTCTGCGGGCCCGGTCCGGGCAGCAGATCCGCGGCGCGGCGCAACGCAGTCGGGGCGGCGGCCGCCGACCCATGACGGGACCTGCGCCGAACCATGCCGGCGGCCAACTCGGCGGGCAGCCGGGCCGTGCTCGCGGCCGAACTCATCACCCGCACTGGCGGGCGTGCCAGCGCTGGCTCCGGTGCCGCGGCCGAGCCCGTCCCCGGCACCACCGCAATCCCCGGCACCACCGCAATCCCCGGCGTCGCCGACGCCCCAGGCGCCGTGAGCATCGTAGAAGCCGTCGTCACCACAGGTGCCGTGGACGCCGCCGGTTCGGTGGACGCCGCGGGTGCGGTGATCGTGGCGGGTGCGGGGTCGGCCGGGCGCGGAGTCGACCCGGACGGTGCGGTCGATGTGATCTGTGTGGTCGAAGTAGCCGATGTGACCGACTGCGGGGGGGCCGCCGACCGGCGCACGGTCATCCCGGCGTCGACCGGCCCAGCCGCGCCATGATCCGTCGGCGCAGCGGTAGCCCGATCGGGACGCACCCCCGATGCCCCCGGTGCCGCCGCGGGCCGGCCGGCTCCCGCCGGCCCCGTCTGATCCGGCCGCCGGGCACTCCGCTGGCCACCGCGGGCCGGTCCGGGCGCGGCGTCACGATCGGGCCGTCCGGCCCAGGCGCGACGCAGCAGGCTGGTTCGGCCCGGCGGGCGCACGCCGTCCGGACCGTGATGCGCTGTCCGGGGGACGGCGCCGGCCGCCGGCCGGTGCGCGGGACCGCCCCCCGCCGCTGCCCCCGGCGGCCTCGCCGACGAACGACGATCAGCCGAGCCCTCGGACGCCGGCGGGATCTCCGGCAACCTCCTTGACCCGCCGCACCGTGATCGGCGCGCCGCGCATCGTGCTGGCGAATCCGCCTGGCACGTGGTTGGACTCAGTGGGCACCGACCGGGCGGCTCGTGGCAGCCCGCGTTGCGGCAGGCTCTCCGGCGTGGCCACCGCCTGCGCATTCCACCGCGGCCGCTTTGGAAGCTGGTCCGCTCCGGCTGCAGCGGGTTGGGGCTCGGGCACCCACCAGCGGGGCGGCTGCGAGACCGGTTCGAAGGGTCTGGGTCGGATATCACCGGGGCCGGCGAGCTTGCGCCGGACCTCGATCGGCCGCGCGACCCCGGAGGCGAACCGCTGCGCTGCGACCGCCACGCTGCCCAGCACTGCGGGCATCCGCGCCCCGTGCCGGGGCCGCGAGAAGCGACCGGCGGCGGCGCGACCGAGCCGGCTGCGGTCGTCCGCAGCGGGGCGCCGCAGCACGCCGGGCTGGTCGCTCATCTGTTCCGCCTCCGATCCGACACCCGGTCAGCTGGCCTGGGTCGAGCTACGGAAGCCCTCGTGCGCGATCTCCAGTTCCTCGGCGAGCACATCGCTGCTGGAGACGTTGAAGTCCGGGCCCTTCCACCGCACTGGAAAGCACCCGGACAGGTTCCAGGCCCGCAGCCGCGACCCGTCCGCACCCAGCGCGGTGATGGCGCCGGTGCATCGCTCGAGCTTGTTGCCGGCGGCGGCAAATCCCTCACCGGAGGTCTTGGAGAACCAGTCGAACAGGTTGTCGGACTGGATCAATCCGCGGGAGAGCACGATGTTGGGCCATTCCATCCGCCCCGGCAGCTTGCGCGCAAAGCCGTTCTGGCCGCCCTCGACGAGGTCCTCAGTCTGCACCGTGACCTGCAGACCGCTGACGGAGGTGAAGATTCCGATCTGGACGCCATCCACCTCCAGCAGGAAGTTGCTGGCCAGCTGCCCGTCGTGGCCGAGCATCGTCAACTGACTAGGCGAACTCACGCGCGGCCTCCCAAGCCCGTTGATTCAGTGACACGACCGCCCGGACCAGCCGGACCCGGTCCATATGCTCCAGATCCAGCAGGTCGTCCAGCGACCAGTGCAGGTGATAAGCCAGGTACGAGATCTCCTGCCACAGCGACTCGACCGGATACCGCTTCACCTGATCACCGCCCGATCGGCCGGGTCAGTCCGCGCGGCGCGGAATCTCCTCGACCCGCGCCCGCATCGGCACGGGCCCGCCCTGGGGCGTGCCCGGCTGATCGTCCACGGCTTCCGGCCCGCCGGGCTCGGCGTCGCCCGCCGGGATCGGGGCCGCGCTCGATCCCCCGTCACCGCCCGACCCAGCCACCGGAGCCGCCCCGGCCTGCGCCGCCAGCAACGCCTCGTACTCCTCCTGGGTGCCGAAGTTGATCACGCCGTAGAAGTCCTGCAGGAACGCCAAGTCGGCCGCGAACAACTCCTCGATCTCATTCGAGGTGATCATCGGCACGTCGCCGAGCTTCGTCACCACCCGGGCGAGGATGAGCACCGTGAGGCGCGGATCGTCCGGCCCGGTGATGGTGGGATGCCGCAGCGGCTCCAACTCGTCCCGGGCGGTGGCCAGCCGCATGGTGCCATGACGATGCACCCTGCCCCCCGAGTCGACATACCCGCGGGGCAGGGTGAACTCGTACTCGGTGCGCAAACTCACTTCTTCCGCTCGAGCCGCTCGATCGTCAACGTGATGGTCTCCTTGACCGGGTCGTTGGAATCGACGGAGAGCGCGTCGGTGGAGATCTTGCTGGGCCACCCGCCGAAGAAGTTGAACCGCGCCACCTCGGTCCCGGTCGAGTCGAACAGCACGATCGAGCCGTCCTTGCGCTCGGCCGTACGGTTACCCACCGGCATACCCGACTGATAGATCTTGTTGAACCACTCCCAGACCTTGTCCTTGGTGATGTCGGTCGGGGCGACGCGGGTCAGGCTCAGGTCCGGCGGCTTGATGTGGGTGCCCAACATCTTGCGGATCACCTTCTTGCCGTCCGCGGCGGCCTGGACCGTCTCGACGACATCCATCGTGATGTCCAGCCCGGACACCCCCGACAGATAGCTGACGACCTCACCCTTGATCTCCAGGAAGAAGTTCTGCGAAATCAGCGTGTCTTCTTCGAGAAATCCTGGCATGTGCTGTGCTCCTTAGCTTGTGCTTGACGGTAATGAACCGGGTCCGGTCAGCTCGCGGTCTGCTTCTGCTGGGCGATCCGGAACACCACGAACTCCGCCGGCTTGACCGGCGCGATGCCGACCTCGCAGACCATCAGGCCCTGATCGATGGACTCCGGCGGGTTGGTCTCGGCGTCGCACTTGACGTAGTAGGCCTGATCCGCCGAGGCGCCGAACAGTGCGCCCATCGACCACAGGCCGCGCAGGAACCCGTCCAGGGTCCGCTTGACGCCCTCCCACAGCTTCATGTCGTTGGGCTCGAACACCGCGTACTGGGTGCCCTGCGCGACGGAGGTCTCGATCATGTTGAACAGCCGACGCACGTTGATGTAGCGCCAGTCAGAGTCGCTGGACAGGGTGCGCGCGCCCCAGATGCGGATGCCCCTGGTGCCGAACGGCCGGATGCAGTTGATACCAATGGGGTTCAGCAGCGACTGCTCGTTCTGGGTGATCGCGTACTCCACGTCCAGGCAGCCCCGGATGGTGTCGTTGGCCGGTGCCTTCCACACTCCGCGAACGTCGTCGGTACGGGCCCAGACCCCGGCGACGTGGCCGCTCGGCGGGATGACCACCTCGGCGTCGCCGTTGGTGCCAATGGGGTTCTCCACCTTGATCCACGGGTAGTAGAACGCCGCGTAGGCGGAGTCGTACATGGCCACGTCGCTGCGCCAGTCCTTGACCTGCTGCGGGTTCATTCCGGGCGGGGCATCGAGCACCGCCATCCGGTTCCCGTGCTGCTCGCAGTGGCTGATCAGCGTGGTTTGCACCGACTTCCACATGCCCAGGTCGACGCTGCCGTCTTCCTTGGTGGCGGCGGTGATCAGGTCCGGCACGATCACCATCGTCACGTCCTCGGCGACGGCCAGGCCGTTGATGCCCTGCCGCGCGGAGGCGGAGCCGGCGAACTTGCGCCCGTTGACGGCCACCGGGGTGGGGTCGGCCTTGGCCAGCGAGTAGATGCCAGGCTTGACGACCTCCAGCTGTCCAGACAGGTCGGCCTTCGCATCGAGCAGTACCTCGACCTTGACCTTGGTGGAGGTGCCGTTGACGACCGACGCGACGTTGTGATCGCCCGGGGTGAGGGTGAGACCCTCGAAGCTCTCGACGTCCTGGCCGCCGATCCGCACCGTCAGGTTGAACGGGTTCGGCTCGTCCTCGGCGCCGCCGTCCTCGTCGGTGGTGATCTGTACGGACACGTCCGCGTCGGGCTCCAGGCTCTCCACGGCGATGGGCAGACCCAACGCGCGGTCCGGGGCCGGCAGTTCCAGCCGGGACGGCTTGCCGGACGGCTCGGTGTTGGGGATGCGCACGATGTAGGCGATCGACCCGCCGTTGGCGAAGTAGCCGTAGACCGACAGCGGCAGCACGGCGCCCTTGCAGAAGCTGCCGTAGAGCTGCTCGAACTGGGTCCAGCTGGTGACCAGTCGAGGGGCCAGGCCCTCGGGGTCGTTCGGGTCGTCGGTGGGCGCCTTCTCGGTGAAACCGACGAAGGCGGCGATGGCGGTGGGCGCCGCGGTGAGGGACTTCTCTGAGGACGGAACTTCCTCGACGTACACACCTGGTGCGGCATAGTTGGGCATACCCGCTCCTATCGGTCGATGCCTGCGAATGGGTGGACAGATTTACGACACCGAACCAGGGCGCGCGCCTGGGTCTGCGTCGGGGTCACGATGAGTGGCCCATTGGTTCGGCCCGCTCCCCGACCGCGGTCCACCACGAATCATGACATCCCGGCCGCGATGCCGGAATACCTGTACCCCGAATGCCAACTGCAAATTTGAGCCAGGGTGACACTCACCCGTTCGGTCCTGGGTTCACGGAGCCTGTATCACTCTCATGGGCGATGGTTAATGATCACGAAAGTGGCGATCGCGTCCCACCAAGGATACGGATCGTATCCGCGACCGCCTCACGATGCTTGAGTGCGCATCGAACCGGGGATCGTGATCGAGATGACGCCGCCGTAGGCGCACTGCGCCGTCGATCCGGCTACCAGCGCGGGCATGCCGCCGACCAAGGCGGTGGGGGCCCCCGGGGCCCAGGGGGCCACGATCAGCGGGGTGCAGGGCATCGGGGTCAGCGTGCCGAGCGCGGCCGCGGTCGCCGCCGCCACCGCGGGGTTGGCCAGCGACTGACACATGGCGAACGGCGGAACGTTTGTCATCGGCGCGATGTCCATGATGGTGGCCGCCGGCCGGCCCTCCACGAGAACGTTCGGCCGCACCACCACCATGCTGGACGGCGCCATGCCGAAGCTGCACATCAGGCTCGCGCCCATCACTACCGGATTCGGCATGGTGCCTTCCCTTGAGCCGTTCTAAAAGAATCCCGCTACTGCTTCGATCCCTTGACGGATCCGGTCAACGGGCCGCCGGTGGTGGTGATGAAGCACAGCACCGACCGGTCGTCGCCCTGCTGCCAGCTGCGCGCCGACGGCAGCAGATAGGTCATCCACAGCCCGGAGTCCGGAAGGCTGACGCCTACGTATCCGGTGAAGTCCTCGGCGCAGGCGCCCTTCGCGTAGGTGTCCAGGGCCGCATCGCCCGGGTAATCGTCGGATCCGTCCGGCGCCTGGTAGCGAGCGATCGCGTACAACTCCTGCTGGTGCGGCGTGCTGCACGGCACCCGCCCCAGATCGGACAGCTCGGCCTGCACCTGGGACGGCGCGACAAAGCAGTCGCCGACCGCGATGTCAAACACCGAGACCGGCACGCCGGTGTCCTTCTTGTCGCCGCCGAACAGCCCGGAGACCCACGAGCACGAACTCAGCAGCAGCGCCACCGCGAGCACCGCGACGGCCCTGCCGGCCTGCCGCCACCGGGCCCGCGGCACGAGCGGAATCCCCGAACGAGACGGGATCACGCCACTCCCTCCAGGCCGACCGGACGTCGCCGGGCATGCGCGCACCGCGCACGTCCGGCGAGGATCGAAAGATCACTCATCAGACTAGGAGGCGCCACGGGGCTCGCGATACCGGCCATTCGTGTCATGGTAGGGCGAACCGGGGGCCGGTTCGCCCTACTGAGTTCCTCACCAGTCGTTCTTCACCAGTCGATATTGCCGCAGGACGTGTGATCCGCGGGCTCGACCTGCAGCGTCGCGTGCTCGATGTGATACCGGCTGGCCAACAGGTCGCGGGCATGGTCCAGCACCCTGTGGTGGTCCGCCCCGTCGCCGGACACCAGATGGGCGGTGGCCACCGTCATTCCGGAGGTGAGCTCCCACAGGTGCAGGTCGTGGACGTCGGCAACGCCGTCGATGTCGGCCAGATCGGCGGCCACCTGGTGCGGGTCGATACCCTGCGGCACCTGCTGACCCAGTACCCGCAGCACCGATCGGCCCAGGCCGAGGGCGCGCACCATCACGAAGGCCCCGATCCCGACGGCGACCACCACATCCCAGACGCCGGAGCCGGTCCAGGCGATCAGCCCCGACGCCAGCAACACCCCCACCGACCCGGCCGCGTCGCCGAGCACCTCCAGGTAGGCGCCCCGCACGTTGAGGGACTCCCCCGCTCCTGCGCGCAACAGCACCAGGCAGGCGAGATTGATGACCAGGCCGACGATTCCGATGATCGCCATGGGCCCGGTCGCGATCTCCGGTTCGGCGCCGATCCGGCCGATCGCCCCGGCCACCACAAACACTCCGACGCCGACCATCAGCAACACCGCGAGACCGGCGGCGAACACCTCGGCCCGGTAGCGCCCGTAGGTGCGGCGGCCGGTGCGATCCGGCCGGGTGGCCAATCGGGTGGCGACCAACGCCGCGCCGAGGGTGACGACGTCGGTGGCCAGGTGCCCTGCGTCGGCGACCACGGCCAGCGACCCGGCGAGCAGGCCGACGGCCAGCTCGGCGACCAGCAGCGTGCTGGTCAGGCTGAAGGCGGCGATCAGCCGGCTGCGAAAGCGACGCGACGCTGGCACCGGCCGACCGCCGGCATCCCGCGCACCGCCGCCGATGCCGTGGTGATGGCCTGAGTGACCGCCCGGACGCTGCTGGTCCGGTCCCGTTCCGGTGCCGTGCTGCGGCATCCGGACCTCCTCGTGCCAGCGTGCCTCGTCACCTGCGATGCTATCGCCCGGCCGGGCCGCCGCCGTGGAGTTTGTGCGCCCGCTCGCAGCGAGGGAGGGGGCCAGCGTGCCGGACCCGGTCGGCCTGCCACCGGTGGTCGCCGCGGCGGTGGTGGGCTCGGCATTGCTGCACGCCAGCTGGAATGCGGTCGCCAAGGCGATCCCCTACCGGCTGCTGGCCAGCGCACTGATCGGAACCAGCGGCGCCGCGGTGGGGGTGGTGTGGTCACGCCTGACGCCGGTCCCGCTAGGCCCGAGCTGGCCCTACCTGGTCGCCTCGTCGGTGCTGCAGACGGTGTATCTGCTGCTGTTGACGGCCGCCTACGGCCGCGGCGAGTTCCGCCGGGTGTACCCGGTGGCACGGGGCAGCGCGCCGCTGCTGGTGACGATCGTGTCGCTGACCGCGCTGGGCGAGCACCTGGCGGCCGGCCAGCTGGTCGGGATCGCGTTGGTGATCGCGGCGCTGGCGGTATTGGCGAGCATGCCCCGGTCCAGGCCGCGCACCGGCACCGCTTCCGGGCTCGGGCTCGCCCTGGCGACCGGGGTGATGATCGCGGCCTACACGCTGGTGGACGGGATCGGGGTGCGGCAGTCCGGATCGGCCGCCGGGTATGCGGCCTGGTCCCTGGTGGTGCACGGGCCGCTGCTGGTGACGACCTGCCTCATCCTGGCGGGGCCACGTCAGATGATCGGATGGCTTCGCGGTGACGGCGGTGCCGGCGACAGCGTCACCAATCTGGCCGATCACCCGACCACCGGTGGCGCCGCGCCGGCCCGGACACCGGCGACGGACGGCGCGGTGATCGGTCACGCACCGGCCGGTGACGATGCCCGCGATACCGCACGCGGGTCGATTCGGAGCCCCCGTCACCGCCCTGCGGTGATGATCACGGCGGGGCTGCTGGGCGGGATCTTCTCGCTCGCCGCATACGCGATCGTGCTGTGGGCGCAGAGCCGGGCGAGCCTGTCGCTGGTGTCCGCGTTGCGCGAGACCAGCGTGCTGTTCGCCGGCCTGATCGGAGCGCTGCTGTTCGCCGAGCGATTCACGGCCCGGCAGACGGTCGCGGCCCTCGGCGTGGTGGCCGGCATCGCGCTGATGCAACTCGCCTGACCCGGCTCCGGACCGGCTCCGGGCTCGGGCTCGGCAACGGCTCAGGCAAGCACGGGCTCAGGCACGCAAGAATCGCACCTCGATGGGATCAAGGTCAGCATTGCTGCAGGTCGCGCGGTCCAAGATCCCCACGAGGCGCGGATTTTCCTCGTTCAGCATCAGGGACTCGGCGAGGGAGCGACCAAGATCCCCACGAGGCGCGGATTTTCCTGCCTGCCCCGACTCTCGTCCCCGGTAGCCCGACACCGGACGCGCGCTGCGGCAACAATGGCAACATGCCGCCTCCCCCGTCACTACCTCCCGGCCGCATGGCCGACCTGACCGCCGCCCTGCGCAGCAGCGGGGACACCGCCGAGGTACGGATGCCGTTCACCGGTCAGGTGTTGGTGCACCTGCCGACGACCGCCGTGGAGCAGGTGACGGAGGCCGCCGCCGAGGCTCGGATCGCGCAACGCGCCTGGGCCGCCACGGACGTCGCCGATCGGGCGGCGGTGCTGCTGCGCTGGCACGACGCGGTGCTGGATCGTACCGACGAGCTGCTGGACGTGATCCAGGCCGAGACCGGCAAGGCCCGCGCGCACGCGTTCGAGGAGGTCGCCGACATCGCCAACACCTGCCGCTACTACGCGCGGGTCGCCGCGAAGGCCCTGTCGCCACAGCGCAGATCGGGGGTGTTCCCGCTGCTCACCCGCACCGTGCAGCAGCAGCACCCGGTCGGTCTGGTGGGGCTGATCTCGCCGTGGAACTACCCGCTGACCCTGGGCGCCGGCGACGCGATCCCGGCGCTGGTGGCCGGTAATGCGGTGCTGCACAAGCCCGATTCGCAGACCACGCTGACCACCCTGCTGGCTCGGGACCTGGCGATCGAGGCCGGGTTGCCGCCGGCGCTGTGGCAGGTCGTAGTCGGTGACGGGGGCGTCGTGGGGCCGGCGGTCGTCGACCAGGTCGACCAGGTGATCTTCACCGGATCGACGCCGACCGGCCGGCTGGTCGGCGAGCGGGCCGGCCGCAGGTTGATCGGGGCCGAGCTCGAGCTCGGCGGCAAGAACGCCATGATCGTCTGCGACGACGCCCGGATGCGGGCCGCGGTGGCCGGCGCGGTGCGGGGCGCGTTCTCCTCCGCGGGTCAGCTCTGCCTGTCCATCGAGCGGATCTATGTGGCCGAGCCGGTCGCGGACGAATTCTGCTCCCGGCTGGTGGCGGCGGTGCACGAGCTGCGGCTGGGCGCGGGCTTCGACTACCGGTCGGACATCGGGTCGCTGGCCGGCCCTGCCCAGTTGGCCAAGGTGCGCGAGCATGTCGAGGATGCGGTGGCCCAGGGCGCCACCGTGCTGGTGGGCGGCCGGGCCCGCCCCGAGATCGGACCGTACTTCTTCGAACCGACCGTGCTGGGCGCGGTTCCGCCGCACGCCCGGTGTTTCTCGGAGGAGACCTTCGGCCCGGTGGTCTCGGTCTACCGGGTGGCCGACGATGACGAGGCGGTGACGGCGGCCAACGATTCCGCCTACGGACTGAATGCGTCAGTCTGGTCGACCAGCCGCTCCCGGGCCCGCTCGATCGCGAGCCGGCTGAAGGCCGGGACGGTGAACATCAACGAGGCGTACGCGGCCGCATGGGGATCCGTGGACGCCCCGATGGGCGGGGTCAAGGAATCGGGCACCGGGCGGCGACACGGGGTGGCTGGGCTGCTGTCCGGCACCTGGTCGCAGACCGTTGCGACGCAACGACTGTGGCCGATCGGTGAACGGAGCCCGCTGCGCGGCAGGAGGTTCCAGCGCGGAATGACAACGGCCCTGCGGGCCCTCAAGGCGTTGCACCGCGCCTGAGGGGCCCGCAGGGCCGCCTACTGTCTGCCGGTCTACTGTCTGCCGGTCGAGAGCGCCGGTCGAGGCCGCCGCCCTAGGCGTCCGATCATGTCACCAGCGCCCGGTGCATCATTCCGGCCACGGACTGACGCGTCATCAGCCTGGTGGGCTTGAACGTCCCATCGCCATAACCCTGGACGATGTTCAGGTTCGCCAACCATTCGATGGGACCGCAGAACGGATTCGACGCGAACACGTCGGAGAACATCCGATCCTCGGTCGGGTCACATGTCGGATCCGTCGGGGTGTCGGTGACCAACCGGTAGATCATCGCGGCGGCGGCCTGCCGCCCCACGACATCCACCGGATGGAACTTCCCATCGGTACCCCCGGACACGACGCCCATCGCTGCCAGCGCCTCGATCTCGCCACAGAACGGGTTCGACGCAGGCACATCCGAGAACCGCCGCTCCGCGCTCGGGTCGCAACTGGGCTTTTCGGTGCCCTCCGCGAAGCGATACATGAACGCCGCGATCACCTGCCGGGTGAGCGTGGCAGTCGGACGGAACGTGCCGTCGTCGTAGCCCTGGGTGATCCCGGCCTGAACCATCCACGCGATGTCGTCCGCGAACGGGTTGTCCGCGGGGACATCGGTGAACGTCTGCGATACCTCGAACGGAACCGTGGTGACGGTGCCGGTGCTCGCTCCCGTCACCGTCAGGTTCGCGGTGCCCACCGGGGTTCCCAGCGGCAACGTCACGGTGACGCTGGCGGTGCCGGTCTCGTCGTCCTTGGCGGTGCCCACAGTGCTGTTCACGTCGAAGGTGCCCAGCTCCGTGCCGTTCAGGCTGACGCTGACCGTCGCATCGGTGGCGGTACCAGTCGACATGGACAGCGAGGTCAGGTCGAACGACACGGCGTCGCCGCCCGCATGCCCGCCCTGCGCGCTGAGGTAACTCACACCGACGGAGCGCTGCGAGTTGTCCACCGGCAGCGGGGTGCCCTCGGGGGCGTTGGCCTTCATGTAGTCGACCATCCCCTGCAGGTCGGTCTGCCCGGTGTCCTTCTTGTTGGCGCCGTTGGCCAGCTCGAAGAAGTTGTCGCCGCCGGAGGCCAGGAAGGAGTTCACCGTCACCGAATAGCTGGCACCGGCGTCGATCGGCGAGCCATTCAGCCACATCGCAGTGATGTGGCTGCCGGCCGCTGCCGCCGGGTCGTAGGTGTAGGTGAATCCCTTCGAGATGCCCAACCGCAGGAACGGCCGCGATGCGCCGGCCGGCTGCCACTGCTGCTCCAGCACCGTCTTGATCTGAGCACCGGTGAGCGTCATGTTCACCAGGGTGTTGGCGAACGGCTGCACGGTGGCGGCCTGTTGGTAGGTCAGCACCGCCGGGTAGCCCCCAGGATTGCCGAGCATGTCGGCCCGCAGCCCGCCCGGATTCATGAAGGCGATCTGCGCCGACCCGGTGGTCTCCGACTCGGTGGCCCACCGCTGCGCCTCGGCCACCAGGTTCCCCAGGGTGGACTCACCACCGCGGTTCTCCACGCCGGCCGAGTCCTTGGCCCGGTTGAACTGCCCGGCAACCTCGCCGAGCGGCACCGCACCCAGCACCTCGGCGTCGGTCACCGCCTTGCTGACAATCTGACCGACCGTGCCGTCCGCGGCGTAGTTCGGCACCCAGATCTTCGAGCCCGGCTTGTTCGGGTCATCGATCTGCCTGGTCAACGCGATCGTCGTGGACTCGATCTTGGTGACCTGCTTGTCCGCGGACACCGTGAACAGCAACTGGTCCAGGTTGTAGCCGTACTGACCGGCCGACACCACCGGACGCTGTGTCACCGCCCGGCCCTCGTCCTGCCAACCCGGCACGTCGACCATGCAGTTGTAGGTCAGGTGGGTGTGACCGGAGATCACTGCGTCGACGTTCGCGTCCAGCTGGGTAACGATCTTCCCGAAGTCGTTGGTCGGATCGGTCACCGAGTCGCAGCTGGTGTTCGGGGCACCCTCGTGCACCAGCATCACCACGATGTCGGCGTCCCCGCTCGACTTCAGCTCGTCGGCCTCGGCGTTCACCGCCGTCGCGATGTCCGTCACCTCGATGTCGGCGATCCCCGCCGGCGACACCAGTTCCGGCAGGTGCTCCGTCACCGCTCCGACGAAACCGACCTTGACGCCATTGAACTCCCTGACCCACGTCGGGTCGAGCGCCGGGTCGCCGCTGTCCTTGAACTTCACGTTGGCGCCCAGGTACTTCCACTCTGCACCGCCGTACTTGTTGGTGTCCTCGTTGTAGGGCGCCATGACCCGGTCGACCAGATCGTGATAGCCCTGGTCGAACTCGTGGTTGCCCACCGCCGAGACCTCCAGGCCGGCGGCGTTGAGCGCGTCGATGGTCGGCTTGTCGTGCGCGATGAACGACTCGAAAGTCGAAGCACCGATCAGGTCACCGGCGGCGGCGAACACCGTGTTGGGGTTCTGCCCGCGCATATCGTTCACCGCCCCGGCCAGCACCGCGGCACCCGCTTCCTGACCGTTGGCCTGGATGCGGCCGTGGAAGTCGTTGATGCCCAGGATCTGGATCTGCTGCGACCCGGTCCCACCCGAGTTGACGCCGACCACGACCGGGTCGTGGTCGGAGGAGCGGTACGGATTGTCGTCGTAGAACAGCGTGCCGTGATAGTTGTACCGGCTGTACTCCAGCGCGATGGACTCTGGCGCGTTGATGTTCCAGATGTCGGCTCCGGTGGTGCGGGCCAGCGCAGAGGTGTTGGCCAGCACGTGGTCCAGCGACCCGTTCATCCCGCCGAAATTGTAGGACTGCTTGCCGGTCTGGTAGTGACTGTTGAGGTCGGTCCAGCCGTCGTTGTACAGGATATTCAGGGGATCTTCCATGGTGTAGGAGTTGAAGTCGCCGGCCAGGAAGACGTCGTCGACGCCGGTCTCCGGGATCAGCGTGTCGCTGACCCACGCGTTCAGCGCGGTAGCCTGCGCCACCCGGGAGGCGTTGGACGCGCCCTGCCCGTCACCGCTGTCGGCGTCGCCCGGCAGCGGACCGGCGGATCCCTTGGACTTCAAGTGGTTCACCACAATGGTGAACGGGTTGCCATCACCCATCGGCATGAACGCCTGTGCAATCGGCTCCCGGGCGTTGACGAAGGGTTCGCCGTCGCCACTCCGATCGCCCAGGGCGTGCGAGTCGCCGATCCGCCGCACCGTCGCGATCCGGTAGATGATCGCGTTAGTGATCACGTCCATCTCGGAGGCGGGCGGCAGGTCGGCCGACGACGGCACGTACGCCCACTTGGTGGCTCCCGCGTCGGCGTTAAGGGCGCCGACCAAGGTGGCGAGCGCAGCGTCCGCGTGGCCGGGGCCGTCCACCACCAACGAGTTCTCGATCTCCATCAGACCGACCACGTCCGCGTCCAGCGCATTGATGGCATGCACGATCTTGTCCTGCTGGCGTTGCAGGCTGGCGGTGTCCCAGGCGCCCCGCGGCCCGTTGGCGCCGGTGCAGCTCTTGGTGGTGATGCCGTTCCCGACGCGATCGGTGTACGGCGTGCAGTCGCTGCGGGAGCTGCCCAGCGTGGTGAAGTAGTTCAGCACGTTGAACGAGGCGATCCGCACATCGCCGGAACCCAGCGCCGTGGCATCCGGCACGGCTGCCCGGTTGTTGGTCCACGTCACCGGATAGTCGGCGGGGTCGCCCCCGCTGGGCGCAGTGACCTCGCTGGTGGGCTGCAGCTTCCAGGTGCTGTTGCGGTAGTCGACGATCACGGGATCGGTGAAGCTCACCTGCTCGCCGACCCGCAGCGGCTGGTCCATCGAAATGTACGGCGGGGTCAGGTCGGTGTTGGACGAGGACAGGAAGTTCGTGCTCGCACCGTCATCGAGAACGACACCCCGCGCTGCGTTGTCGGCCTCCACGGCATCGGCCTCCGGGGTGCTCGGCCTCGCCACGTCGGTCCACTGCATCAGCGGGGTGTCGCCGTAGGCCAGACCTACCTCGCCGTACTGGTTGGTGGTGTAAGTGTTCGAGATCGTGTAGGTACCGTCGCCGGCGAACAGCATCGACTCGATCGACTCGCGCTGTGCGTCGGTGGTCGGCCAGGCGTTGGTGATCGGCTTGGGCGCCACGATGCCGGCGCCATCCAACTGCTGGACGTCGCCGACCGCGGCAACGTTGATCTCGGTCAGCGATCGGGGTGAACCGGAAGCCTTGTACTCCGAGACGGTCCCGGTGACCTGCACGTAATCGCCGACCTCGACAGTGACGGGCCCGGCCGGCTGTGTCATGTAGACGTAGACGGCGTTGGAGACGGTGTGCGTGGCCAGGTCGAGATCGCCGCCGGTGTCCGGGGTCTGGATGACAAATCCGAAGTAGCCGCCGTCCGGGTAGGCGGCGGTGACGACGCCGGTGGTGGTGACGCTGGCGCCCACCAGCGGAGACGTGTCGCTCTCACCCTGGATCTCGGCGATCGTCTTGTCGCCGCCCACCGGTGGTGGTGGGTCCTCGACATTGACCGACCGCGGCGTCGGCGCCGCGGTCGCGAAGTCTGCCGCGTTGTCCGCGGAATTCGTGTGGTCGGGGATTCGGGACACCGACGTGGTGTTGCTGGCGCCCGGCGCCTGGCCGCTGCCGGCAAAGTGTCCCGCGGTCGTTCCGAAGGCGACCAGATCGATAACGACGTCGAGTTGGCTGGCGCAGCCGGAATCGCTGTCGGTGTCGTGGTCGACCGCGCACGCAGTGCCTACCGTGGCGGTCTGCGAGACGAGTGCAACGCTACCCGTGCTCCCCGAGATGTTCACGCTCCCACTGGCGTCGGCACTCGGCAGGCTGGCGCCCTCGCTGCCTCCGGCGCCCTGGACCAGGTAGTAGCCATGCGCTGCGATCTCGCCGGATAGCGCGATGGCACCGTTGAAGCCCTGGGTGCTCGTGTCCGAGCCGGAGGCATATTGAATGGACCAACCGTCCAGCGTGACGGCCGCGTCGGTCGTGTTGTACAGCTCGACAAAGTCGTTCTGATACGTCGCGCCGGCGTTACCGCCGCCGCCGTAAACCTCATTGATGATCACCGGTGCGGTGGCGCTGACTGCGGCGTTGGCCGCGACCGGCAGCGCCATGACCATGCCGGCGGTCAGTGCCACCGCGCCGACGACCGTCGTCGCCCTTCGGAATGCTCTTTTCACGAGTTCCTCTCCATGGCCCCTACCGGACCATTGGTCTGATCCCGGCGCAAAACCGGCCGAGAGATAAAGTTTGAGTGACAGTAGTGGACAAACACCGGCCGAGCCAATGGCCGTGGGGTGAATTTTCGTCGTCGGTTGTCCCGCGGAGTTCGCTTCGACGGCCTACGGCAACACCTGTCAAAGCGGCCGCGCGCACTTCGGTGGACTGTGCCCGCGCGATGGTCGCGCCGGTCGGCTATCAGCGCGGCGAGCGGCGGGCGGCCCACTCGTCGACCCAGCCCGCGAGGGCGTGCTGCAATGCCGGTCCGGCGGCCAGCACTCCCGACTCGGCCCCGGTCGGGGTCGCGGTCGTCACCACGGCGCCGGCCTCGGCGGCAATCAGGGCGCCGGCCGCGATGTCCCAGGCCTGTACGCCCTCCTCCAGGTAGCCGTCCACCGTTCCCGACGCCACCGCGCACAGGTCGAGCGCGGCCGAGCCGAACCGTCGGATGTCGCGCACCCGAGGCAGCAGCTCGGCGATCATCGAGCCCTGGGCGGCACGGCGCGCCGCGGCGTAGCCGAATCCGGTGGCCAGCAGCGCCCGGTCCATCGGCACCGGATCGTTGACCCGCAGCGGTCGGCCGTCGCAGTGTGCGCCGCCGCCCCGGGCGGCCGAGAACATCTTATCGGTGACGGGGTCGTAGACGGCACCCACCAGCGATCCGGCGCCGTCGCGGCCGGCCACGCTCACCGCGAAATTGCCAAGACCGTATAGATAGTTGACGGTGCCATCCAGCGGATCCACCACCCAGGTGATGCCGGAGCGTCCGGTCACCGAGGTGCCCTCCTCACCCAGCAGGCCGTCGTCCGGGCGCTCGGCGCGCAGCATCCGCGCCAACAACGCCTCGCTGGCCCGGTCGGCGTCGGATACCGGATCGGTGGCGCTGGACTTGGTGCCCAGTCCCTGCACATGCCCGTACCGGCGCATCAGTTCGGCGCCGGCCGCCCGTGCGGATCGAGTGGCCAGATCGAGCAGTGCGACGAGGTCCGGTGGCCGCGTGTGGTGGTCGGTCACGTCAGCTCCCGGCCCGCCCGGTGGCGGCCGGACCGGCCTGCGTGCCGCCCGCCGAACCCGTGCCCGCGCGCGGCGGGATCGCCAGCGACGGCACCGGCTCCAGGCGCACCGTCACCCGCTCCCCCACCGCCAGCGCGGACACCTCGGCGCTGGACATCTGGGCCGTCAGCACGGTGCCATCCGCGAGCCGGGCCTGCGCCCGACCGTGCGCGCCCAGAAAGCTCGTCGCCAGCACGGTGGCGGCCACCGCGGGGTCGTCCGCCGGGTCGGCCGGTGCCAGGCGTATCGCCTCCGGCCGGATCAGCACCGTCACCGGCCCCGACTCCGGCGAGCCCGGCAGCAGCGGCATCCTCGACCCGAGCACCGTGGCGGCCGCGCCCGACGAGGTCCCGGGCAGCGGCGTGGAGAGCCCGATGAACTCGGCGACAAACGCGCTGGCCGGCCGGGAGTACATCTCCTGCGGGCTGGCGATCTGCTCGATCCTGCCCTGCCACATCACTCCGACCCGGTCGGCGACCGCCAGCGCCTCCTCCTGATCGTGCGTGACGAACAGCGTGGTGATGCCAACCTCCAGTTGAATGCGGCGGATCTCGTCCCGAAGCTGCACCCGCACCTTGGCGTCCAGCGCGGACAGCGGCTCGTCCAGCAGCAGCACCTGCGGTCGAATCGCCAGCGCCCTGGCCAGCGCGACCCGCTGCTGCTGTCCGCCGGACATCTGGTGCGCGAACCGATCGGCCTGCGCCGACAGACCCACCAACTCCAGATACTCGCCGGCGATGCGTCGGCGCTCGGCGGATCCCTTGCCGCGCAGGCGCAATCCAAAGGCCACGTTCTCCCTGGCCGTCATGTGTGGGAACAGCGAGTAGGCCTGGAACACCATGCCCATGTCACGGCGGCTGGTGGGCACGCCCGAGACGTCCCGGCCGTCGACCAGGATCTGGCCGCTGTCGGCGTCCTCCAGTCCGGCCAGTACCCGCAGTGCCGTGGTCTTGCCGCAGCCGGACGGGCCCAGCAACACCACCAGCTCACCCGGGGCGATCGACAGGTCCATGTCGTCCAGGGCATGCACGTCACCGAAGCTGCGTCGCAGCGACCGCAGCTCCACCGGCACGCCGCGCTTGGCCCGCAGGTCCGGCGGGCCAACCGGTTCGGTCCGAATCGTCATGCACCCTCCCGTGATCGGCGCCCGCCGGAGAACAACGACAGCACCAGCAGCAGCACGAACGCCACCAGCAAGGCGACCAGCGACATCGTCACCGCGAGCTGCCCGTCGGACTGCGAGACCAGGAAGATCCCGGTCTGCAAGTTGTTGCGAGCCAGCAGCTCCGCGATCGTGAACTCACCCAGCACCAGCGCGATGGAGATGAAACATGCCGACACGACGGCGCTGCGGATATTGGGCAGCACCACCCGCCACATCACCGTGACCCAGCTCGCGCCCAGGCTGCGTGCCGCTTCCGACAGCGTCACCACGTCGATGGCGCCCAGGCCGGCATCCAGCGCCCGGTAGGCGAAGGGCAGCACCAGCACCACGTACACGAAACACAGCCAGATCGCGTTGGTGGACAGCATGTTCGACACGATCCGGTACACCGGCCCGAGCCCGACCACCAGCACGATCGCCGGGATGGTCAGCGGCAGCAGGCAGATGAATTCCATCACTCGCGACAGCCAGCGCACCCGCAGCCGGATCCAGGTCATGGTCGGCACCAGCAGTACCACCATGATCAGCACGGTGAGTAGCACCAGAATCCCGGAGTTGCGCAGGCCGTCCCACAGCTGTCCGTAGTTGGCGGGATCGTTGGCGGCCAGCGAACCCAGGTGGATGATGTCCGACCAGGCCTGGCCGGTCCACTTGCCGGACAACGGGAACCGCACCGAGAAATACAACATGGACAGCAGCGGGATGACGAAGAAGGCCATCACCACGGCAATGACGACCCAGCGCATCACCGATTGCTTGCGCCGCCGCCGGCGGCGTAGTTGCTGCGGCCGGACCGTGAGCGTCGGCCCAGCGGGGCGGGGCGCCGGCGGCGGCTGCGTCACCGCCGTCATCCCAGCCACCTCGATGTCCTGCGCTGCAGTAGGGCGTACAGGCTCATCACAATCGCCACCACCACGATCATGCCCAGCGCCAGCGCCTTGGCAATGTCGGCGTTCCCGACGTTGACCTCGTTGGTGATGGCGCCGGAGATCTGCAGCGGCACGATCGGGGTGGACTGGGTGATCAGCGCTCGGGCGGTGGCATAGGAGGAGAACGCGTTGGCGAACAGCAGCAACAGCGAGCCGAGGAACGCCGGCGCCAGCAGCGGACCGGCCACCCGCCGCCAGTACACCCAGGTGGATCCGCCCAGAGTCTCGGTGGCCTCCCGCCACTGGGCGCGGATGCCATCGACGGCGGGCAGGAACACGATCACCATCAGCGGGATCTGGAAATAGCTGTACACCAGCACCAACCCGGCCAGGTCGTACAGCCACGCGCCGGTGTTGGTCACGCCAAACCAGTCCTGCAGCAGGTCGGTGACCAGGCCGTTGTGCCCGACGGTCGCGATGAACGCGAATGCCAGCATCACACCGCCGAATTGGGCCAGCACGGAGCAGGCGGCGGTGACGACCTTGCGCGACAGGGATCGCGGCGAGCCGGTGACCAGCACGTAGGACAGCATCCCGCCGACCACCGCGCCAACGACGGCCGTGACCGCCGAGAGGATCACCGACTGGGCGAACGCGGACAGCACGCTGGAGGTGCCGAGCGCGGCGATATTGCTCCAGGTGAAGCCGCCGGTGGGTGACCGGAACGCGCCGATGACCACGATGGCCGTCGGAATCACCAGGAAGACAGTGACGTAGCCGAAGAACGGCACCGTGCCCAGGGCCGGGGCGGCGCGGCGCCACCCGTGCCCGCGGCGATCCGCGGGCACGGGTGTGGTCACGTCGGCGGCGGTCATCGGCATCGAGGTTCCGGCCGAGCCGTCAGCCTGCCACCTTCGACCAGTTCTTGTTCAGGTAGTCGGTGGCCGTCTTCTGCTGGGCGTCGGTCAGCTGCACGATCGGGCTGGTCGTCTTCGGCAGGTTGGCCTGTGCCTTGGCATCCAGGGTGCCGGCCTTCTTCATCGCGTCGAACAGCACCGGCTTGGCACCGCCGACCATGTAAAGGTTCTGGGCCTCGGCCGTGTACAGGTACTCCTCCCAGAGCCGGGCGGCCGCGGGATGCGGGGCGTCCTTATTGATGGCCTGCGCGTAATACGATCCGACCGCGGCATTGTCGGGCACGTACGACTTCCACTCGACCCCCTGCTTCTGCACCTCCTGCGCGAACCCGAGCTGGTTGTAGGACCAGTCGATGACCACGCCGGTCTGCCCGGAGGAGACGGTGGCCGGCGTCGGGTCCAGCGGCACAAAGGTGCCGGCCTTCTTCAGCGACAGGAAGTAGTCCACCCCCGGCGCAATATTGTCCGCCGAGCCCCCATTGGCCAACGCCGCCATCACCACGCCGCTGAACGCGGCCCCGGCCTGGGTCGGATTGCCGTTGAGCGCCACGGTGCCCTTGAACTTGGCCTTGGTGAGGTCGTTCAGGCTGGTGACGGTGCCGAATTTGGTGGCGTTGTAGCCGACCGACATCACGCCGGTGTAGTCGTTAACCCATAGCCCGGTGGATTCCTTGTTGGCGGCCGGGATGTCATCCCAGGAGGCAACCTTGTAGGGCGCGAAGACATCCGTACTGGCCAGCGCGACTGCCGAGCCGAGGTCGAACACGTCGGGTGCCTTGTCGGTGCCCTTGTTCGTTTTGGCGGCCTGGATCTCCTCCGCCGAGGATCCATTCGGATTCTGCGAGTTGACTTGGATGCCGTACTTCGTCTGGAAACTCTTGATGATCTGGCCGTAGTTCGCCCAGTCGGGAGGCAGGGCTATGACGTTGAGCTGGCCCTCCTTCTTCGCGGCGGCGACCAACCCATCCATGCCACCAAAGTCGGCCACAGAGGTGGCTGTGGCCGACGATCCGCCGCCCGAGGACCCCGACTGCTGCGTCCCGGTGGAGGGCCCACCGGATGTCTCGCCGGTGGCCTGGCCACCGGAACCCGACGAACCGCAGGCCGAGACGGCCATGGCCAGGACCGCCAGTCCCGCCACGGCGGCCACGCGAAGCCGGTGCACGTGCATGCCATCCTCCTCATCGTTCGTGCGACGGCAGCCAGCGTCCTGGCCGGCCAGGGCGTGCGTGGATGCGGTCGCGATGCTGCTGTGAGGCTAGCGCTCCCCGTGATCACCAGAGCCTCGAAACCGGTAACGGTCGGGTGAATAGGCGGTGACGGGGACGCCGCGGTGGGCGCTCGAGGGACGCAGCGCCACCCCACATGCGCGTTTGTAATATCAGCGTGACCAGTGCCATCGTCCCGCATGCGATGCGAGCCCGCGCGTGCCCTAGGGTGGCGGTATGGATCTTCGCATCTTCACCGAACCGCAGCAGGGCGCGTCGCACGCCGACCTGCTGGGCGTGGCCAGGGCCACCGCGGCCGGCGGCTTCTCCGCGTTCTTCCGCTCGGACCATCTGTTGAAGATGGGCAGCGCCTCCGGCCTGCCCGGTCCGAGCGACTCGTATGTCACCCTGGCCGCCCTCGCCGCCCAGGTTCCGGACATCAGGCTGGGCACCCTGGTCACCTCGGCCACCTTCCGGCACCCATCGATGCTGGCCATCGCCGTCGCGGGGGTAGACGACATCTCGGGCGGTCGCGTCGAACTCGGCCTGGGCAGCGGTTGGTACGAGGCCGAGCACGCCGCCTACGGCATCGAGTTCGGCAGCGGGTACCGCGAGCGCTTCGACCGGCTGGCCGAGCAACTGGAGATCATCACCGGGCTGTGGGATGCGCCGGCCGGCGGCTCGTTCTCCTTCCAGGGCAAGTACTTTCAGCTGGACGGCGCGCCGGGCCTGCCGAAGCCGGTGCAGGCCTCGCGTACCGGATCGCCCCGGGTGCCCATCATCGTCGGCGGGCACGGTCCGCGTCGGACACCCGCGCTGGCCGCGCGGTTCGCCGACGAGTTCAACATCGGGTTCTCCGACCTGGCCACCACCACCGCCCAGTTCGACCGAGTGCGGGCGGCCTGCGTGGATCGCGGCCGAGACCCACAGGAGATGGTCTACTCCGCGGCGCAGGTGGTGTGCTGCGCCTCCAGCGAGGCGGAGCTGGCCCGACGGGCGGCCGCCATCGGCCGGGACATCCAAGAGCTGCGAGACAACGGCATGGCCGGCACCGTGTCCGAGGTGGTGGACAAGCTCGGCGCCTGGGCCGAGGCCGGGGTACAGCGGGTGTACCTACAGGTGCTGGATCTCGCCGACACCGACCACGTCGCGCTGCTCGGCGAGCAGGTGCGGCCGCACGTCGCCTGACGCATCGGCTGCCACTACCCGACGACCGATCCGATCACCTCGACGAAGGTGCCCTGCAACCGCGGGTCCGCCGCGGCCTCGGTGGCGTTGACGACGATCAACCCGGCGCCGGCGATCAGGCCCTGAATCTGGCGGACCCGCTGTCGAGCGCCAGGCAACCGGAACTCGTAGCACCGAACGATGCGATCCGCGCCGTCCCCGTCGCGCACCCAGGAAAGGCGGAAGTCCGGGTAGTTGTTCGTCGACTCACGCATGGTCGACAGCGTCGTCGCGGCGAGCGTGCGCACCTGGTCGCGCGATCGGTGTGGATAGCGCTGCACGGTAATCGACGGCCGAAACCCGCCGTGCTCCCACGAATCGTCGGCCACGCACATCAGGTGCGACCCGCCATCGACCCGGACGGTCCAGCCGTCGGGCAACAACATCGAGACCTCAAGCATTTCCTCCCGCACGAAGACCAGCGGTAACGGGACTCCCGCGGTGTCGGCCACCCTGCTAGCTCTGCGCCAGGCCGTGCGGCGAATAGGCCGCATTGGCGTTCTCGCCCTTGCCATGCTTACCGGCGACCGTTCCGGCCAGGATCGAGGCGATATCGCGCGGCACGAACTGCAACACCTTGAGCTGTCCCTTGGTGACCCTGACGTCCACGTCCACCGTCTTCATCGCGCCGCTGCTGGATTGGGAGTCCGGGTATTCGACACCGAAGACTTCCTTGACCATCGCAATGATGTGGTTGTCGATCTCGTCGTTCTTGACCCTGATGAGCGTCCTCGGCCAATTCTCGTCGATGATCATCTGGATGTTTTCCATCTTCGCGTACTCGGCGGCCAGGTTCGCTTCGAGCTGATGCAATTTCCAGTCGCGATACTTCACCAGTCGGGGCCGGACGTCCGCGTCCAGCGATCGGCGAGCCAGGTCTGGGTCGGTGGCCTTCTTGCCGACCCCCCTATCGGTCGTGGCCAGCGCCTTCCACGACGCCTTCGCGATCTCCCGGTTGATCAGCACGGCGATCGGCTTGAAGTCCATCCCGAGGCCGAACCCACCGCCGAGGCCGGGCCCCATGGCACCCTCCGCCTTGCCCTTCAGAACCAGCGTGCCACCCTTCAGCGAGAATCCTCCCGAGGCCGACCCGCCGACCCCGGCGGAGCCGGAAACGCTCGTGGAGACGGTGAACGCCTTGCGCCCGTACAACTTCGCGCTCCCGGAAACTCCGACCTCGCCGGACACACCGGCGAAGGCCGACGCCGTACCCGACAGGGAGATCCCCTCGCCCAGCGGGTCGAAGGTGAAATCACCGCTAGCGTCCGCCCAGGCACCGGCCTTGGCGTCGTAGTCGGCACCGATGTCCAGGCCGATCCCGGCCCACTCGGCAGGGTTCATCGCCAGCGTGAACTCCAGGTTGCCGTCCGACTGGGCCCCCGCGAAGGCGGCCACCGATCCAGCAAGCTTCGCGCCGACCGGGAACGGAATGCCCTGGACCATCACGAGCTTGCCGCTGCCCTGCGCGGTCGCCTTGGCACCGGCGAACCCGGAGATCGCGCCCTTGAGCCCGGTGTATGCCTTGGTACCGAGTTTCGCCCGGAGCTGCCCCTTGGCAACCCCTTGCACTCCGATGATCGCGCTGGCCTGCGCCAGCGCGTCGTATTGCGTGACGGTCAGCCCGAAGGGAAGCTCGTGCTCGGCGGAACCGTAGGCGGCCCGACCGGTGACGGCGGCCCCGCCGCCGGCGTACACCTCGCCGGCCATCTGTCGCTTTTTCGTGACGTCGACGTCCGCCGCGTTCCCCTTCCGAACGCCGAACCAGAGATCGAACCCGGCCTGAATCTCCTGCGGAGACTTGTTGATGAATGCGGAGTTGGTGAGCAGCCCCGACCGCGCGATGGACCCGATGACGGCGTCGACATCGGCATCAGAGTCCACTGTCGTGCCATCGGCGGAATCGGGGGTCGTGAGCAGCTGCTTGGGGCCCATGGCCTGAGGCAGCGGCTCGGCGCCCGGATTCTGAGCGAGCGGCTTGGAACCGGGAATCTGAGGCAGGGGCTTGGGCAGAGACGTCTCGTCCCGGCGGATGACCGTCGCACGCTGCCGGTGCAGCGACACGAGACCGGTCACTCCCGCGCCGACCACGGGATCGTCGGACCTACGCCGCCGCAGCGGGGCCCCGTCACCTTCACGAATAACCGCCGGTGCCGCCATTAACCCCAGATCCGCAAGCGCCTCGGGCGTCGACGCTCGGTGCAGGCGGTCGTCCGTGGCGCAGGCAGCGCTGTGCTGGGGCCTTATTCGCATCTCGGTCACGACGCCTCCTGGCGCACTAGGACGACGCCGACAGCCGGAGTCTAGGCCTCGGCGTGTTTCGTCCGCTCGGCAGATTCCGGTGCCGTCCGGGTGGATCAGGAGACATGGCCCGACTCGTCCGACAGGCTGCGAATTACCGGGATCGGGCCTGCTCGGCCGGACGAGCGCGACGAGGTCGGCCTCGGCGCGACGGCGACGGCCGGCAGCGGCGCCCGGTCACGGACGGAGGCCATCCTTCCTCCGTCGCGGGGCATCCCGCGGTGGCCACGGCATCGGGCACCATCGAGACGTGATGATCGTGGACGTGGCCAACGTGATGGGCTCTCGGCCGGACGGTTGGTGGCGCGATCGAGCCGGGGCCGCGGCACGTCTGTGCGGTCAACTGCGCGAAGCGGTGACGGCGGGCCGCCTGGCAGGCTCGGTCATCCTGGTGGTGGAGGGCGCCGCTCGGGCCGGAGTGCCGGAGGGCGACGCGGCGGGCGGCGGTGACGCAATCCGCGTCGTGCACGCCCCCAGCAGCGGTGACGATGCGATCGTGCGGGTGGCCCACGACGCGGTGAGCGCCGGTCGCCCCGTCACCGTCGTCACGGCCGATCGGGAACTGCGCGACCGGGTCGGAGCGCTCGGCTGCGAGGTCGCCGGGCCGGGATGGTTGCTCGGCGTGCTGTGAGCGGAGCCGGGCCGACGTACCGGCCCGGGACATCCAGCCCAGGCAGGCCACGCTGCTTCGCGCGCACTCACCCCTGGCGACGCACCATCTCGGCGATCCAGGCCGGCGCGAACGGTGACGTGCAGCCCGGTGGGGTCGGGTAGTCTTTCAGCACCTCCAGGCGCTCGCCGATCCCGATCGCCCGGGCACGCTGTTCGGGGTGGTGAATGCCGATCTGCGCCAGGCACTCGTTCATCGACCACTGCAAGCGTTCCGGGGCTTCGCGCATCTGGGCTTCGATGATGTCCAGCAGGCCGGCGAGGTCCAGGCCCGCCGGCTCCTTGATCACTCGCTGGGACGTCAGCGCCCAGCCGGCGCTGGCGACCACCGGATCCGGGTCGGCGAACCAGATCTCGCGCAGCTCCTCGCGGTGCGGGCTCTTGCTCACCACGTAGTTGACCAGCCAGCCATGCACCTTGGGCACCCGCGCGTCGCGCAGCATGGCGTCCAGCTCGTCGGATCCGAATTCCCTGGGGCGGCAGATCAGAATTGCGACCAGCCGGGCCGCGGTGTCGCCGGTAGCCCACAGCTCGCGTGCCAGATCCTGCTGCGTCTTGAGCCGCTTGGCGATCGCGCGCAGCCTGCTCAGGTTGACGCCGTGATCATCGCCGTGCCGCTCGTTGACCGCGCGAATCTTCGGATCCTCCAGGTCGGCCAGCTCTGCTAACACGGCCGTCACGCTCGCTGTGGTGCTCACCACTGCAGCTCCCGTCAGTTGCGCCGAGCACATCCCGATTGTCATCCCATTGTGCCAAGGCAGCCGGGGGAACTCCGCCCGCCCGACCTCCCGTCCTGGCAACGGTTTCGTCGTCCTGGCAACGGTTTCGTCGTCCTGGCAACGGTTGGGGACCTTGCTGGGACGACGAAACCGTTGCGAAGACGAGAAAGACAGGCCGGCCGGGCAGCGCACTGGCCTCAGGCCGGCCGGGCAGCGCACTGGCCTCAGGCCGGCCGGGCAGCGCACTGGCCTCAGGCCGGCCGGGCCAGACCCTCGATGATCTCGGCCCCCGGCAGCGACGCCAGCGCCGCCCCGTCGATCACGATCTTCGACCCGCGAATCCCGGACCCGATCACCACAGGCCCGGCCGCCGCGACCGCGCCGTCGACCAGCACCGGCCAGTCGACCGGCAGCCCGATCGGGGTGATCCCGCCGTACTCCATCCCCGTCCGCCCGGTGGCCTCGTCCATCGGTGCAAACGAGATCTTGCGCACGTCGAGCCGGCGTCGCACGGCCCCGTTCACATCCGCCCGGGTGGTCGCCAGCACCACGACGGCCGCCCACCGCTGCTGCCCCTCGCGCTTGCCCATCGTGATCACGCAATTCGCGCTGGCCGCGCCCGGGATGCCGTAGTGCTCGCAGAACGCCGCCGTGTCCGACAGTTCCGGATCGATCGGCGCCGCCAGCACGTCCACGTCGGGCGCCGCGGACAGCGCCGCCAGCACCGGCGCAGCCAGCAACTCGGGCCGGTCGGCAGCCGGGGCCAGATCGAGCCCGGTGAACCAGGAGGGGCCTTCCACGGGAGCGTTCGTCATACCCGTCACCCTCGCATGCGACCGCGCCGGAGCACGCAGCAGGGACAATGGTCCGCGTGACCAGCACCATCCACCTGACCGAGACGCCGCTGAATGCGCGCCCGCCAGCATCGGCACTGCCCGGACAACGTCCGTACCCGGCCCTACAGGTGGGTCCGTTCGAGGTGTGGCCGCCGGTGGTGCTGGCGCCGATGGCCGGCATCACCAATCGCTCGTTCCGCCGGCTGTGCCGCGAGTTCGGCGCCGGGCTGTATGTCTGCGAGATGATCACCACGCAGGCGCTGGTCACCCGGAACCCGAAGACCATGGAGATGATCCGGTTCGCCCCCGACGAGCACCCCCGCTCGCTGCAGCTGTACGGGATCGACCCGCAGGTGGTGGCCCGCGCGGTGCAGATCGTGGTCGAGGATGACCTGGCCGACCACATCGACCTGAACTTCGGCTGCCCGGTGCCGAAGGTCACCAAGAAGGGAGGCGGCGCGGCGCTGCCGTATAAGCGGCGGCTGTTCGCCTCGATCGTGGCGGCGGCGGTGCGGGAGGCGGCGCCCGCGGGCATCCCGGTGACGGTGAAGATGCGCGTTGGCATCGATCCCGAGCACCACACGTTCCTCGAGGCCGGCCGGATCGCCGAGGACGCCGGCGTGGCGGCGGTGGCGCTGCACGGGCGCACCGCCATCCAGCACTATTCGGGAGGAGCGGACTGGACGGCGATCGCAGAGCTCAAACGAGCGGTGACGAGCATCCCGGTGCTGGGCAACGGCGATATCTTCCGCGCCACCGACGCGCTGGACATGATGGCTGCCACCGGATGTGACGGTGTCGTCGTCGGTCGCGGCTGCCAGGGCCGACCGTGGCTGTTCGCCGAGCTGGCCGCGGCCTTCGACGGTCGACCGATCCCCACTCCCCCTGGCCTGCGCCAGATCTGCGCGATCCTGCAGCGGCACGCGGAGTTGCTGTCCCAGGAGATGGGCCCGGATCGTGGTATTCGCGATCTGCGCAAGCACATCGCCTGGTACCTCAAGGGTTTCGCCGTCGGATCGGATCTGCGCTACGCGCTGGGCATGGTCTCTAGCCTGGACGAACTGGGCGAGCTGATGGCGCGATTGGACCTGGACCAGCCATTCCCGGCCGATGCGGAGGGTCCGCGCGGCCGGCAGGGCGGACCGCAGCGGCGGGTGCACCTGCCCTACGGCTGGCTGGACGATCCGGACTCGCTGATGGTCCCCGAGGGCGCGGAGCTGGACGCCGGCGGTGGCTGACCACACCGCCACCCCGGGCCGGATGCCCGACGGCGCACCCTGGCACATCCTCGGGCATTCGACTCCGCGGGGGGTCAGCGGCCGGCGCGGGATGGCGATCGTCGCGATGGTGGTGACGGCGATGGTGAGTGCGGCCTGCACCGGCGGCAGCCCCGATCCGACAACGCCCGTCGCGAGTGCCTCCGGCCACCCCTCGATGTCGACCGACGGTCAGGCACGGGCGTCGGCCGACGGTCGGGCCACGCCTCCGTCCGCCGACCTGGCCGCCATTCGCGACGTGGTCGACGCGATCAACGCCACGGCCGGGGGCCCGGTCGCCCGGCAGCGCTCCGAACTGGAGTCGCTGGCGGCACCGAATCAGTTGGCCCAGCAACGCGCCTGCCCGGTGGCGCACTCCACCCTGGCATTCCAGCCCGCGTACCGGGACCTGCGCCGGGCCTCCCGCACCGACGACCCCGTCACCGCTTCGGCGAGCGACTCTGAATCGGCGACGGGTACCGCATACCTGCTGCCGGCCTTCATCACGATCTACACAGGCGACCGCATTACCGGCACCGACCTGACCACCCTGCGCCTGTGGGTGGTGGCCGGCCACGCGCGGACCGGTGCCCTGTGCGTGTCCTGATTCCCGCGGCGTCGATGCACCCCGTGACCACGCCGGCAGCCCTGCCCGCCGCGCCATGCGGTTCCGGCACTGCGGGATGGCCGCGATCTGAAAGGGACCACGCGCCAGTTCGGCCATGCCGCATGGATGCCGGACCGCGCCTCTACGCCGACGGTGCCGTTGGAGGCGGCGCGACAACAGCGGTGACGGTGCCGGTCGGTCGAGCCGCCCGGATCGTGCACGTTGCACCATGGAGGGGCCGTACCATCGGACGTCGGTCCCCATCCATGGAAGGTGTTAGGTGAGCTCAGGCGGAGCGGACGAGCCCTCGCGCGCCGACGGCCCCGGGGAGCGGCAGCTCCCGGAGCCCCGCGAGGCGTCGGCGCCGTGGGAGCGACCCCGACGGTGGGCGCACGACCGGTCCGACGCCACCCGGGTGGAAGATCTGCTGGCACGGCTGTCCGGGACGGGCCTGCCGGCCGAGTCCCGGCGGCATCGGCGGTCCGGCGACGAGGCCGACGAGGCGGTGCCGGCCGGCGAGCTGATCGCCGCGCTCGGTGCCAACACCGGCGGCACATCCGTGGACGAGCAGCCCGCCGCCGCTCTCGCCGAACCCGACACGGAATCCCCCGTGCAGCCGGAGGCAGGGCCCCCGACCGCCGGCGCCGAATCGGTCCACGTGGACGCCGACGGTCCCGCGGAGGCCGCAGAGGCGGAACCGGCCCACCCGGATGCCGAGCCGCCAGAGACCGCCGCGGCCCCGAGCGCCGACGCTGCAGACGACGCCCCGACCGTGTTGCTCCCCGTGATCGGCGGCCCGCCGCAGTCCGCCGATTCCCCGGGCGTAGCCGCCGACCCGGACGCGTCGTGGAAATCGGTGCTGGCCTCGCTGCAACGGCAGACGGCGACGGGCGAGCCCGCTGCCGCCGCGACGACGGCGCCATCCACCCCACGCCGCCGCCCCGCCGGCGGCCCGGACCCCCGCCAGCATCACCGGCTGCTGATCGCGGGCCGGTCGGCGATCGCGCTGTTCGCGGTGCTGCTGCTGCTGATCACCGGCACCGAATGGGTGATCAAGGCGCGCGCCGATGCTGCGCTGAGGAACCGCCAAGTCTCCGCGATCGTGTCGAACGACCCCAACATCTCCACCCCGACGGTGGACCTGACCAGCGGGGAGCCCCAGGCGGGCGCGAACCCGCAGCAGCCCCACCCCGACGGGTCGGCCAAGGTTTACCAGGCGGAGAACATTCTGCTGATGGGGTCGGACTCCCGGGCCAGCGCGGAGGACCACGCACTCGGCGGCTCGGGCACGGTGACCATGTAATCCGATGTGCTGATGATCGCGCACATCTCCGCCGATCGCTCGCACGTCACCGTGGTGTCCATCCCGCGGGACACCTGGGTCGACGCGCCGATCTGCAAGGCGTGGGACTACGCAACCAACTCGCTGTCCGACCAGGACTACCCCAATCAATACTCCGAGTGGAAGATCACCAACGCCTACTCGGTCGGCGGGGCGCAGTGCACGGTGCGCGCGGTGCAGAAGCTGACCGGGCTGCGCATCAACCGGGTGATCATCATCGATTTCGCCGGGTTCAAGTCTATGGTCGACGCGCTTGGCGGCATCACGGTCAACGCCTGCCGGCCGATCATCGACACCAATCCGGGCATCGGCACGGTGCTGCCGCGAGCCGGCGAGCAGCACATCAACGGCACCCAGGCCCTCAAGCTGGTGCGCGCGCGCCACGTGATCGGCGACTCCGAGAGCGACATGGCCCGCATCCGCAGGCAGCAGAAGGTGCTGTCCACCCTGCTGGGGCAGGCCTCCAGCGCCGGCGTGCTGCTCAACCCGGCCAAGCTGAACTCGCTGTTACAGGCGTTCGTGCACAACACGCACACCGACAACGTCACCCTGGACGACCTGTTGAACATCGCGCAGTCGCTGGGCAATCTCGATCCGAAGCGGGTGACGTTCTATACCCTGCCCACCGTGCCGGACGGCGACGGCGAGCGGATGACCAAGGCCGGGTCGTTGATCTGGAACGCGCTGGTCAATGACCAGCCGCTGCCCGGGGAGGTGACGGCGCCGCCGGAGCCGCTGACCTCCAGCAGCCCGCCGGCGGGCAGCACGACACCGTCCACCTCCTCGCCCCGGGCGTCCCGTGCGCCGTCGACCCGCGTAGTCACCAGGGTGGTGACGAGCCTGGTCACATCGACTCCCGTGGTGTCGCAGTCGATCTCGGTTTCGCCCGGCGACGTGGACCTGCAGGTGGTCAACGTGGCGGGGCGTGGCGGCGTCGCCACCCAGGCCATGAACGCGCTCAACCCCCTCGGCTTCGCCATCTCGGACCCGGATCTGCTACTGATCGAGGGCGACGTGCGTGACGGGATCACGGTGGAGTTCTCCGCCGGCAACCGGGCGGCCGCGCTGACGGTCGCGTCTGCGGTGCCCGGGGCAACACTGGTGCGCACTCCGGGGCTGGGCCAACAGGTCCGGCTGATGCTCGGCTCGAGCTTCGACGGCACGGTGCGGAGCGTGGCGGTCGGCGACCCGCTGCCTGCGGCGCTGTCCACCACGCCGACGCCGGTGGTCAGCACGGTGCTGTCCACCCGCACCAGGACGGTGACTCCGAACGGCGGCGCGGCGCCCGTCCAGAACCCTGCCACGTCGGCCGCACCCACCACCACGGCTCCGACCACGACTGCGGTCACAACATCGACCCCGCCGGCCGGCCCGACACTGTCCAGCGGTCAGGTGGAGTCGGTCAACGCCGGCAGCTCCGGCTGCATCTGACGACCGCCGCCCGGCCGCCGGGGCGCACTCCCGGTCAGTCGCGGGCGAACACCGTGTCGGCGGCGTAGTCGGCAAACCCCAGCCGCCGGTACAGCCGCAGCGCCGGACCGTTGTCCGACTCGACGTACAACATCACACTGGTCAGGCCGAGCAGAGCCAGGTGCCGCAGACCGGCCACCGTCAGCGGCGTGCCCAGCCGACGGATCGGCGAGGCCGGATCGACGCCCAGCACGTATACCTCGCCGACCGGGCCGCTCGCGCCGGGCGGCGGCGTCGGATCGGCGGCGTGCACCTTGGTCCAGTGGAAGCCCAGGACGGTGCCCGGGGCCGGCTCCGCGCCGGTTCCCGGGTCGGCCCCCTCGGTGCCGTCCCGGTCGCCGTGCCAGACGGCCAGGAAGAAGCCGCCCGGGTCGAACCAGCGCTCGGCCATCTGGGCGGCCAGGCCCGCGTGGTCGAGCCTGCCCTGTTCCGGGTGCCAGGCGAAGGCCCGGGCGTTGACCCCCAGGAACGCCGCGTCGTCCTGCCCGGGGACGAAGGTGCGGATCTCGACGCCGTCCGGGAGTTCCGGGACGAAGGGCCCGGCCAGGTCGCGGCGCAGTTGCAGCATGCTGCGCACCGGTCGCGCACCGAGCGACTCGGCCAGCGCCGCCGCGGCCGGCAGCGTGCCGTGTGCCCAGATCCCGCCGCCCGGGAGCACCCGCTCGGCCAGCGCCCGGCCGTGGCCTCGGCGCCGGTGTGGCGGGTCGACGACCAGTTCGGCGGGGTCGTCACCGGACCGCCAGGCCAGGCCGACCAGGTCACCGTCCATCGCCGCCGGCAGCACGGCGGCGTCGGGGCCGGGCAGATCGCCCGCTCCGGGCCCGCGCCGGTCGCTGTCCCGGACCCGCGCGAACAGCGCGCGCACCGGATCCGCCTGTTCGTCGGTCAGGCCGGTCTGCCACGGCCCGATCGTCACCGCCGTCACGAGGCCCCCGCGACGGACGCGCCCGTCACCGGCGAACCCGCCGTCGGCATTCCCGCCCCGGTGGCCCCCGTCGCCGCCGGCGCCGGGCGCTCCTCGCGCGCCGCGCGGGCCGGCGGGACCAGCTTGTAGCCGACGTTGCGCACGGTGCCGATCAGCGCTTCGTGCTCCGGCCCGAGTTTGGCCCGCAGCCGCCGCACGTGCACGTCGACGGTGCGGGTGCCGCCGAAGAAGTCGTACCCCCACACCTCCGTCACCAGCTGTTCCCGGGTGAACACCCGGCCGGGGTGCTGGGCCAGGAACTTCAGCAGTTCGAACTCCTTGTAGGTCAGCTCCAGCGGACGGCCGCGCAGCCGGGCGGCGTAGGTGTCCTCCTCGACGGTGAGCTCGCCGATGGTCACCACCCCGGAGTTCCCGGCGGCACCGACCCGCCCGGCCAAGATGCGCAACCGGGCATGTACCTCGGCCGGACCGGCACTCGCGAGCACCACGTCGGCGATCCCCCAATCGGGGCCGATGACGGCGAGCCCGCCCTCGGTGAGCACGGCCAGCACCGGAATGCCCAGGCTGTCGCCCCCGAGCAGGCGGCACAGGGTGCGCGCCGCCGCCAGGTCGGATCGGGCGTCGACCAGCACCAGGTCGTACCGGTCGGCGGTGATCAGCGACGCAGCCTCGGGAGCGGCCGGGGTGACGGCGACGGGCAGCAACTCCAGCGCGGGCAGCACCACCACCGGGTGCGGATCGGCGGTCAGCAGGAGCAGGTCCATGCGACCCCCTTCCGGCCACCGGCGCGAGCTGGGGCGATTCTATCCGGCGGCACCGACGATCGGCTCGGACCATCCCGCCCCCGGCGCCGGCCGGCAGGTGCCACCGTGCGGTCCGGATACGTCACGATAGGGCGGTGACGATGCCGCCGGGATGGACGCCGGTCCGGACCGTCGCCGCCGACGGCGTCCGGCTGGCGGGGGTGCGGTGCCCGGGCGCGGGTGCCGGCGCCTTCGTCGTGGCGCACGGGTTCACCCACGACACCTCGGCACCGGCGGCCCGCCGGGTGATCGCCGGCCTGGCCCGGCACGGCACGGTGGTCGCCCTGGACTTTCGGGGCCACGGCCGATCCGGCGGGCGCACCTCCGTCGGCCGGGACGAAACGCTGGATCTGGACGCGGCGGTCCGTCTCGCCCGCGGGTCGTCGCCCCGACCGGTGACGGTGGTGGGATTCTCGATGGGGGCCGCGGTCGCGCTACGGCACGCCGCGATCGGGGACGAACCCGGCGACGCGGTGGCGTCGGTATCCGCCCCGTCGCGCTGGTACATCCGGCACACCGCGCCGATGCGCCGAGTGCACTGGCTCCTGGAACATCCGGCCGGTCCGCTGGTGGGGCGGGCGCTGGGCGTCCGACTGGGCAGGCCGTGGCCGACGGTGCCGCAGACCCCGCTGGAGCTGATGGCCGCGATCCCACCCCGGCCGCTGCTACTGGTGCACGGGGACGCCGACCGATACTTCGGCCCGGACGAGGCGATCGCCCTGCACCGAGCAGCGGGCGGCGCCGGATCGCTGTGGATCGAACCCGGGATGGGGCATGCCGAGACGGCCACGTCACCGTCGCTGATCGAACGCATCGCGACCTGGGCGCGGGCCGCGACCGGCGGCACCTGACCGGGGCCGAGCTCGTCAGCGGACCGCGACGGACTCGCATCGCCGGCAATTGGCGCGCCGTGCCGCTCGAGCCCCGCCGAGCCCGCTGACCTGCGCGCTATGCCCTTGCCCGGTCTGGCCGGGCAAGGGCATAGCGCCGGGCGAACCATCCGCCGAGCGCCACCGAATCGCCCGAACCGGGCAGATATCGTGCATTCCGGTCAGCAGGCGCCGAGGGGATCGACCGCCCTCGGCGATCCGCAGCCGCCGGGCACAATGACCAGATGCGCAAGCTGATCGCGACCCTCGTGGTGCTCGCCCTGATCCTGATCGGGGCGGACTTCGCCGGGCGGCTGATCGCCGAGCAGAAGGCCGGTGACGCCCTGAGCAGCGAGTTGAGCGCCTCCACCAGCCACGACCCCGCCACCGACACCAGCGTCGACATCGGGGGATTCTCGTTCCTGCTGCAGGCGGTCCAGGGCGACTACTCGCACATCGCCATCGACGCGACGAAGGTGACACTGGGACCGATCGACGGTGCACGCCTGCACGCCGATCTGTATGACGTGCACTTTCCGCTGTCGGACGCGTTCTCCGGTTCGCTGGATCACCTGGCTGCGGACCGGGCGACGGTGCGCGCCACGATTCCGAGCGCCGCGCTGGCCAGCGCGCTGCAGCGACCGGGGATGACCCTCTCCTCCGGCGGCGATGGCCTGATCCGGATGCACACCACCGTCGCGGCGGCCGGACGCACCTTCCCGGTGACGGTGGACGTCGCCGTCTCCGTCACCGACAATGCGCTGCACCTGGCGGCACGCCCGGTGTCCGCCGCCGACGTCACCATCCCGGCGCAGATCGCGGGACCACTGCGGCAGCAACTGACCCGCACCATTCCACTGTCCGCGTTGCCCTTCCCGCTGGATTCTGCGACGGTCACCGCGGGCGACGGGGATCTGACCGTCGCGGCCAGGGCCAGCGACGTCCAGATCGGAAAACTGGTCGCCGCGGGGTAACCCGGCAAACCGGCCGGCCCCGCTAGGGTGAGCGGCGTGGAAGCACTCTTCGTCGTCGTGCTGATCCTCGCCGCGCTGTTGCTCGCCGGGTTCGCCGGCTATGGCGCCTACCGCCTGGCCAAGGGCAGCCGGTGACGGCCGGCCAGGAACCGCCGGTGACGGCGTCCGGTGACGAGGCCGTCGCGGCGGCGGCCGCACGGGCGGAGGGCACCCGGGAACGCAACCTCGACTCGGTGGCGCCGCTGCCGATCCCGGCCGACACCGCCAACGTGCGCCAGGGCCCCGAGCTCAACCCGGCCTGCCTGTCGCTACTGCCCTTGGTTGGCGTGTGGCGGGGCACCGGCATGTTCGGCAACGACCCAAAAGAGGGCGCGCCCCAATTCGGGCAGCAGATCACCGTCTCGCACGACGGCCGGCCGTTCCTGCGCTACGAATCGCTGGCGTGGCTGCTGTCCCCCGACGGCGAGGTCACCGGCCCCGGATCGCGGGAGTCGGGCTGGTTTCGACCGCAGCCCGACGGGTCGGTGGAATTGCTGGTGGCGCACGCCGAGGGCCGGATCGAGGTGTTCTACGGCCAGGCCAGGTCGGTGGCGAGCTGGGCGCTCTCCACCGATGGGGTTTGGCGCACGCCGTCCGGTCCGCCGGTGATCGGCGCGACCCGGCTGTACGGCATCACCATCGACGGCCGGCTGGCCTACGTCGAGGAGCGCGCCCACGAGGACATCGCGCTGGCCCCGCACGCGTCGGCCGCCCTGCAGCGACTGGCCGGCTGAGTAGCGTCGCCATCCGCTGTCTGGACGGCGCGATGGCCGATAATGATCGGCACCGTCCGTCGAGCCTGGGAGCGTGGCCGTGTCCGATAACACCGATACCGTTGAGCGGTATCTGGAGGGGTTCCGGACCGGGGACCACACCCAGATTCTGGACTGTCTGACCGACGACATCCGCTGGACCGTCTTCGGCGCCTTCCAGCTGGCCGGTAAACCGGCCTACGACGCGGCGATCGACGGCGAGGGCTTCACCGGCCCGCCTCACCTGGAGGTGGTGCGGATGGTGGAGCAGGGAGACGTGGTGATGGCCGAGCTGACCGGGTCGGCGTCCCGGGAGGACGGGACGCAGCTGCGGATGTCGATGGCGGAGGTGTTCGTGATGCGCGGCGGGAAGATCGCCGAGCGCCGCGCCTGGGTGATCCCGCTGTCCGAGAACGACTTTCGCTAGTCGCTCACAGCGGACGTTCGGCATGCCGCGTCGGCGCACGACCGTGCCGCCTGGTGCTCACGGGCTCGCCGCAGGTGAGCGAGCCGTCCGCACGTGAGCGGGCCGTCCGCACGTGAGCGGGCCGTCCGGCTGCGAGCAGCGCACGAGCGGCGGGCAGGCTACCGATGATCAGGAGCACCACCGACGCGGCTGCAACGCCGAGCCCCGCGGCCTGCAGGCTGCCGGGCAGCACGAACGCGACGATCATCATTGGGCTGCTGGCGATCATTGCGACGGCCGCCCATCCGGGGATCACAGCGGCTCGGTGCAGCGCAATACCCAGCAGCACGTAGGCGACCAGGTGACCCAGGATGTAGATCATGAGGTAGCTGCTCATTACGCCGTCGAAGGCGAATAGGTCCCACAGTCCTGTGACGGAGCCGCCATCGGGCACGTGGGTCATGTCGACGGCGAGATCGTCCAGCGCCGTCAGCGCGGAGAATGGCAACCAGCCGAGCACCCCGAGCACTCCCCCGAGCACGGCCAGCCAGGGCGTTCGCTGCCGCGCCAGGTACGCCAGCGCCACCACTCCGACCGGCAGCAGGAACGATGCGATCACGAACGCGATCAGGTGTGTCGTGTTGGTGGCTGGGTTTGCCGTCGCATTGGCGGCGATCGTGGCCTGGCCAGCTGCGTGCGCGGCGGGCTCGAAGACGCCGCCGATCAGATAGCACAGCGGTCCCGCCACGACCGCCACCGCGGCGAGCCAGCGCACCGCGCGCTCAGGGCCCGCAGCGCCGCGACCAGATGATGGCGAGCCAGGCGTCGACGCCGATACGGTCATGACAGATGCCCTTCTGCTCCCTGCTCTTGCGACACGATCCCACCGCGGTTTCGGGTCAGCCCGACCTGGCGCGCCAACTGTCCCAGATAGTCGGTCGGTCCGGCCCGATCGTGCGCACCGGACCGGTGCAGGCCGAGCCGCCCACGCCGATCCACCCGCACGACGGTGCTGGCCGACGGCGAACGTGGTGCAGCAACCATCGTTTCGTCGTCCAGGACTGCAGCGTCGGGACCGAAGTAGCATCGCGCCTGCGCCACGGTCGTCGCCGGCGGCTGGCCCGTGAGGTTGGCGCTGCTGCCGTACAACCGGGGGAAAAGCTGCCACAGAGCGGCCGCGGGCGCCCACCATCCGTTGAAGACGCAGACTTGGCCGGCACGGACAGCGGGCGAGACCCAGTCCGGGTAGCGGCGGTCGTCGCGCAGCGGCAGCAGGCAGGTCAGATGCAGACGGAGCAAGGCACCGACACCGTCCAGCACAACTGACGGCAGGTCGAGACACCGCGTCAGGCCACGCCATTCGGCCGAGTTGTGCAGGGACACGGCGACGTTCTGGTCGAGGGCACGGTGCTTGACGGCGTTGACCGTGCGGGCCGCCGTCGCGATGAGGCCGTAGCTCATGGGTGGCGGATTGGGGATGACGAGGGCCTCCCCGGCCGCCAGGGCCGCGCAGGCCCGAGACAGTCCGGTAGCCCCGGGACCCCGCTGGAGTTCGCTGTGTGACACCTCTGGAATCTAGGAGCAGTCCTCCGGCAGATGGAAAGACCTATCCGCCATGACATGAGAGGCCGCACCTCTGGGGTACGGTCGGCAGGATGGAGCCAGAAGCCCGGCTGCTGCATTACTTCCTCGCGGTGGCCGAGGAGTTGAACTTCACCAGGGCGGCGGCGCGGCTGCATATCGCCCAGCCCTCGCTCAGCGCCCAGATCCGCCAGCTCGAGTCTCAGCTCGGGGTATCCCTGCTGCGCCGCAGCACCCATGAGGTCTCGCTGACCGATGCCGGCCAGGCGCTCATCGAGCAAGGCCCGGAGGCCCTGGCCGGATTGCAACGGGCATGGGACGCGGCCCGACATGCCGGCCGCGGCGACGTCGGAACCCTGCGCCTGGCCTACCCGCTCAGCGCCGGCCACGACACCGCGCCCCGGCTCGTTCAGGCACTGCACGAGGCCTGTCCGAGCATCACCGTCACCACCGACGTCCTACCGAGCCCGCAGGTGCTGCTCGCGGTTCGGGACCATCGAGCAGATGCCGGTATCGCTCGCGCGCCCGCACCCATGGCAGGCGTGCGACTGCAGCGGCTGCGCCAGGATCCGATGGGCGTCCTGGTCGCCGACGATCACCCGCTGGCGCGCCGGCGCGCCGTCGATCTGACGCACGCCGCGCACTACCCGGTCGTCGTGCATCCGCGCGCGGCGAACCCCTCCCACTACGACTTCGTCGTCGGGCTGTTCACCGCCGTCGGGCTGCATCCCAACTTCGTACAACGCGACATCGTCTTCGATCTCAGCCAGCGGGTCGTCAGCCCCGGCGATACCGTCACGCCGGTGGGTCGGTCCGCAGCGCTGGCACTTCCCAGCAGCGTGCGTTGGATCCCGCTGGCCGAGAAGTCCGCGGTGCCCGTCATGCTCGTGCTCCCCTCCGACGGATGCCGCCCGACCGCCGCGCAGCTGGGGCACATCGCTCGCAACTACGCCGCCGGCCACGGCTGGCTTCCGGAAACGGCGGCACGCCGCGCGAACGAGCCAGGATCACCCTCGCCCGCGGGCCCGTGAGACCTCACCCCTGCAGCGCCGCCGACACCACCTCGCGGGCCTCGCTCTGCACCTGCGCCAGGTGCTCCGGCCCGCGGAACGACTCGGCGTAGATCTTGTACACGTCCTCGGTGCCGGACGGCCGGGCAGCGAACCAGGCGTTCTCCGTGACAACCTTCAGCCCGCCGATCGGAGCGTCGTTGCCGGGCGCCGTCACCAACCTCGCGGTGATCTTCTCCCCCGCCAGCGAATCTGCCGTCACGTCCTGCGGCGACAGCTTCGCCAGCCGGGCCTTCTGGTCCCGGGTGGCCGGTGCGTCGACCCGCGCGTACGCCGGATCCCCGTACCGCGCCACCAGTTCCGCGTACCGCTCGCTCGGCGAGAGCCCCGTCACCGCCCGGATCTCGCTGGCCAGCAGGTCCAGGATGATGCCGTCCTTATCGGTGGACCACACCCGCCCGCGACGCCGCAGGAAGGACCCGCCGGCCGACTCCTCGCCACCGAAACCCACGGTGCCATCCAGCAATCCGGGCACGAACCACTTGAACCCCACCGGCACCTCGACCAGCCGTCGCCCCAGCCCGGCGACCACCCGGTCGATCATCGAGGAGGAGACGAGCGTCTTGCCCACGGCGACATTCTCGCCCCAGCCGGGCCGGTGGGTGAACAGGTAGTCGATCGCCACCGCGAGGTAGTGGTTGGGGTTCATCAGGCCCGCGTCGGGCGTGACGATGCCGTGCCGGTCGGCATCCGCGTCGTTGCCGGTGGCCAGGTCGAACTGGTCCCGCCGGGACACCAGGGAGGCCATCGCATACGGCGAGGAGCAGTCCATCCGGATCTTGCCGTCCCAGTCCAGCGTCATGAAGGCCCAGCGCGGGTCCACGGTGGTGTTCACGACGGTCAGGTCGAGGCCGAGCCGCTCGGCGATCTCCCCCCAGTATGCGACGCTCGCCCCGCCGAGCGGGTCCGCGCCGATGTGCAGGCCACTGGACTCGATGGCTGCGACATCAATGACGGTCTCCAGGTCGCCGACGTAGGAGCCGAGAAAGTCGTAGTAGCCGGTGGTATCGGCGTGTTTCGCCTGCTGGTGCGGCACCCGGCGTACCCCGTCCAGCCCGGACTCGAGCAGCGCATTGGCGCGGGCCGCTATCCACCCGGTGGCGTCGGTATCGGCGGGGCCGCCGGTGGGCGGGTTGTACTTGAAACCCCCATCGCGGGGCGGGTTGTGGCTGGGGGTGACGACAATGCCGTCCGCCAGTCGGTCGGTGCGGTCCCGGTTGGCCTTCAAAATCGCGTGCGAGACAGCGGGTGTCGGGGTGTAGCCGTCGTCGGCATCCAGCAGGACGGTGACGTTGTTGGCGGCCAGCACCTCCAGCGCGGTGGCGGTGGCCGGGGCGGACAGTGCGTGCGTGTCGGCCCCCAGGAACAGCGGCCCGTTGGTGCCCTGCCGGTGCCGGTACTCGCAGATGGCCTGGGTGATGGCCAGGATGTGGTCCCGGTTGAAGGCTCCGTCCAGGCTGGAGCCGCGGTGCCCGGAGGTGCCGAACACCACCCGCTGCGCCGGGTCGGAGGGGTCGGGATGGATCTCGTCGTAGGCGGCGAGCACCGCATCGACGTCGATCAGGTCACTGGGTTGGGCGGGCTGGCCGGCGCGCGGATCCATGGCGTTCATTCAACCCGACCCGGCGGGGTTCGGCAGCACGCCGACGCAAGGCGCACTGACCGGCGACGCATCCCCGATCGTCGCTGAAACAATCCCCGACCGACCCGCCCCGAGGCGCGCCGGCCGGACCGTTCCAGGCGTTCCCGCGGGAACGCCACTTCGGACAAACATCCCAGACGCCAGGACCCTTGACCCTGACGCAGCGACAAGGTTCATGCTGGGGGGATGCGGATCTCGGACCTCGCGCGGATGGCAGGAGTGAGCACTCGGACAGTGCGGCACTACCACGCCATGGGCGTGCTGCCGGAGCCGATGCGACTGTCCAACGGCTACCGGGACTACGGCGCGGCCGACCTGCTGATGCTGCTGCGGGTGGTGCGGCTGACCGGGTTGGGCCTGACGCTGGCTGAGGCCCGTTCGGCGCTGGCCGGCGAACAGGACGTGCGGGCACTGCTGGCCGATGTCGTCGCCGATATCGAGGAGCAGCAGGCCGCGCTGGATCAGCGACGCCGTGCGCTGGTCGAGCTGATCGCGTCGGACACTGCGTCGCCCAGCACCCCGGAGGTGGCAGCGCTATTGTCCGAGCTGGCCGAGGTTGCACCCGATGTCGCGCACAGCCGCGCCGAGCGCGACCTGCTGGAGCTGATGCAGGCCGCCACTCCGGCCGCGGAGTTCGACGCGGTCGCGCACGCCTACCGGGCCGCGATCCGCAACGATGCCGCGCTGGCCGAGGGCCGGCAGATCGACCGGCGGCTGGCTGAGCTAGCCGGCGCGCATCCGGACGATCCGCGGGTCGAGGAGCTGGCCGCGGCGATGGTGGCGGCCGGGAGACAACACTTCGGCAACCTCGCTGCGGCCGGATCGGACGCCGCCTGGCAGCTGGTGCTGGACACCATGGCTCCGGCGCAACGGCGCTGCATGGAGTTGGCGGCCCGGGCGTGGGCGGAGCCGCCCGGCAGGTCCGGCGCACGCGGCGGGTCCGAGGATCTCGGCGACCCTGGCAGTTCCGAAGCGCCCGGCGAGGGCGGCGGGTCCGGCGAGCCGGTGGGGAGTGAACGACGGTGACGGGGTGGGCGCGCCGGACCGCCCGTCGGCTGGTCGACGCGATCCGCTGGGCGCGAGGGCGCAGCGATGTCCGGCCCGGCAGCACGGCGTTCCGGTACGGGCACTCGGCCACCACGTTCCTATGGGTGATCACTGCGATGACGGCGGTCGAGACCGCCATCGTGGAATTCGCGGTGCCCTGGATGTGGCTGCGGGTGGTGTTGGCCGTGACCTGCATCGGCAGCCTGCCACTGATGGCCGGCATGGTGGCCGACTACCGGGTGCGGCCGCATCTGCTGGGCGAGCGCACCCTATTGCTTCGCTGCGGGTCGGCAATCGAGGTCGAGGTGCCACTGTCGGCGATCGCGTCCGTGGCCCGGACGATGGGCACCGCCCCGCGACACCCGGGCATTGTCGGATCCGCGCTGGAGCTCGGCGTCGGCACCACGGACATCGTCATCGCGCTGCGGTCGGCACAAACCGACGGCGACGAGACAGGCGCGCGGAGCTTCGACCACATCCGTTGCTCCGCAGACGATCCCGCCGCGTTCGCGGCAAGGGTGCGCTCCGCGATCTCCAGCCCGGCGCGCGCCTGACCAACCGATGGACGATCTTCAGCCGGGCGTGCCAGGGCGCGGCCGCCCCACCAGGTCGTCGCCGTCCACCCGGGTGAGGGCGAGATCGGTGACCGGCGCGTCGGAGATGACGGTGACGGTAGCGCCGTCCAGTTGCGTCACGGCGAACAACGCCGGCCCGACGATGTCCCCGGACAGTTCCTCGCTCCGCAGGTCCAGCACCAGCGCCTCGCGGTGTTCCCCGTCGACAAGCATCGGGCGTGCCAACCACGGCGCCGCTCGTTCGGCTAGAGCGGACGCCAGTCGATCCAGGACCGCCCCACCATGGCCCAGGTGTGCCGGATGCAGGCCGGACAGCATCGGATCGCCCACTCCCGACCACACCGAGATCGGCCCGCCGTCCTGGCGCTCGCTGACCATCTCGACCTCGCCGATCGGGTTCGGCTCCGCGCCGGTATTCCCCCGGACCAGGTTCCAGCTGCCCTGCCGGACGGCCCCCAGCGCCGGGCCGGTCGCCGCGAACACCGGGAAGTCCGGGCGCTTCGGCACCGGGTAGAACAGCACGTCGAACCGGCCCGGGCCGGGCAGGCACCACGAGCCTTGTCGGTCCGAGGACCGGTCGAGCGCGGCCCAGGCATCCCCGAAGGTGGTCCGGGCGATCGTCGCCTGGTCGCCGGTACCGGTGACGGTGACAAGACCGAAGGTCTCCGCCGTGCGGACCTCGGCCCGCCACTCGTCCTCCGGCACCGGATTGCTCGGATCATCGATCCGGGCCCTCAGACCGGCGAGCGGTTGGCTACCCGCCGCCTCGAGCACCATGCGGACGAACGACCTGCGCCGCGCTCCGTCACCGTCCTGTTCGCTGGGCATGCCGCAACCATAGGGGACCGGCTGGTAGGGGCGTCAGGATCGTTGTCGGATCTCCCGGTTCACTTCTCACGCTTCGGCTCAGGCTCACCAAGTCTTCATCAGCCGGGGTTCGGGCCGACCTCCACACGCAGAGCATCCCCCTCGACCTCGGCAGATGCGCTGCCGTCGGCGGACACCGTGACCCGCAGGCCCAGCCCGGCGACCCGCAGGCCGGACGCGGTCACCGCCCCGATCCGCGCCGAGGGTGTCACGCGCACGACGCCGTGCGGCACGTCCGCCTGTACCCCCAGGAACGCCTGCAAGATCACCACCGCGGCGGCGGCCGACCATGCCTGCGGGCGGCACGCCGCCGGATACGGGACCGGCACAGGGACATCGGCGCGGTCGAATCCGCCAAACAGCTCGGGAACTCGCCCGTCGAACGCGGCCCCGGCGGCGAGCAGCCCCTCGGCGAGCACCGCGGCCTGCCCGGGAAAGCCCGCCCGGATCAGCCCGTGGACCGCGATGGCGGTGTCGTGCGGCCAGACCGACCCGCAGTGGTAGCTCAGCGGCGAGTATCCGCCGGCAGCGGAACTCATGGTGCGCAACCCGAACCCGGTGGACATCGACGCGTGCACCAGGCGGTCGGCGATCGCCGATGCCTCGGCCCGGTTCAGCATCCCACTGGACAGCAGGTGGCCCATGTTGGAGGCGGGCGCATCGACCCGGGTCTTAGTGCCGTCCAACGCCATCGCCGGGTAGGGACCCAGGTCGTCGGCCAGCCAGAACCGGTCTCGGAAGGCCCCGGCCAGCCGACCGGCGTAGTCTCGCCAGCGGTCGGCACCCGGCCGGCCGAACGCGTCGAGCAACTCGGCGCCGGCCAGGGCGGCCTCGTGCGCGTAGCCCTGTACCTCGGCCAGCGCGACCGGACCGGCGGCGATCCGGCCGTCCGCGAACCGCACGGAATCGCCGGAATCCTTCCAACCCTGGTTGGCCAACCCACGGCCGGATCCGTCCACATACTCCAGGAACCCGTCACCATCGGCGTCGCCGTAGTCCACCATCCAGGCCAGTGCGCGCTCCGCGACCGGCAGCAGCGGCGCCACCACGGACTCCGCCAACCCCCACCGCCAGGCATCGGCCAGCAGGCACACCCACAGTGGTGTCGCGTCGACGGTGCCGTAGTAGGCGGGCGGTAAAGAGGTTGCCCCGAATGAGAATTCGCCGCGGCGCAGTTCGTGCAGGATCTTGCCGGGCTCCTCAGCGGTGCGCGGGTCCAGCGCGGTGCCCTGCCGGGCCGCCAGGGTTGCCAGGGTGCCCCGGGCGATATCGGTGCCCAGCGGCAGCAGCATGCGCGCGGCCCACATCGAATCCCGCCCGAACAGGGTGAGATACCAGGGCGAGCCGGCGGCCAGGAACTCGTCCTCCCGCCGGTCGGCAGTGCACATGCGCAGCGCGGCAAGGTCTTCCACGGCGCGCGTCACCAGCGGCGCGAGCCGGCGGTCGTCGGCGGTGACCGGCGGCGGCACGAACGGCGCCGGCCCGTCGGCGGGCACCACCACCGCATCCGGGTCCTGCACCCGCACCGACCAGCGGACACGGACGCGGCCACGGGCGGGGATCGTCACCTGCCAGCGGAACGTCCCACCGCCGGCGGTGACGATGGCGTCGGACCCGGCCCCGGCGAGCTGCGCGGCCAGGCGCGCGCCGCGCACGACGAATCCGTCACCGCCCGGATCGAATGCGGCGGGCACCCCGTTCGAGCCGATCTTGACGGTCTCGATCTCCGCCAGGTCGCCGCCCATGGCAACCTCGACCGTGGCGGGGATCGCGCCGGTGGACGCGTTGACCAGGGTGACGGTTTCCTCACAGCCGGCCGGCTGTGCCACCCTGGCGCGCCGCACCCAGACGGTCGGATCCGGAATGTCGTCGCCCAGATTGCGCAGCACCGCCAGGAACTCGGCGCCGCCCGGCCCCGTCGGCGTGCAGGCCACCGGCTCCGGCTCGACGCCATCGACGGTCAGCTCGGCCCGAGAGAGCACCCGCACGTCCGCCACGTACACCCCGTGCGCACCGCATCCACGCAGCTGGCCGTCCCGCGCCGACAGCACGGTCGTGGGGCTGGCCAGACAGGTCACCAAATGGTGCAACGCCGGCTGACGAGGGCCTTCTGACATGGATCCCATCCTCTCCGGTCGCTCTCCCTCGCCCTCACTGGTCACCCGATCGTCGGTCATCCGGTCCGCGACCGTCTCGTCGCGTGGCTCCGACGAGCCGGGTCTCCCGGAGCGGGCCGGGCGGGACTCCGCGTGCTTCGAGCGATCGGTGACGAAACGAGTCTTGACATCTCGGTGTGACGGGCATAACACTACGACCATCCTTGGATCGTTCCAAGAGCCGCCTGCGGTTGATTTGGATCGATCCAAGGCAGGAATGCCCGGCGCGATCGATCGACCCGCCGGGGATACCAGCGATCACGGGAGGGCGGCCGGATGGCCCCGACGGCGGCAACCGACCCGGCACCGCGCGGCGACACACCCGCCCCCGGTCGCGCCACGCTGGGGTCGGTGGCGGCACGCGCCGGCGTCTCCCCCCAGACGGTGTCCAACGTGCTCAACGCGCCGCACCTGGTCCGAGCGGACACGGCCGAACGCGTGCGCGCGGCGGTCCGTGACCTCGGCTACCGCCCCCACCGGGCCGCCCGGCAATTGCGCACCCATCGCTCCCACGTGCTGGGCCTGCGGGTGGAGGCCACTCCCGGCGACGGCATCTTCGACCGCTTCCTGCATGCCCTGACCGACGCCGCGGCCGAGCGGGACTACCGGGTGATGCTCTACACCGCGCGCGGCGACGACGCCGAGATCGCCGCCTATGCCGAACTGTACGACCGGTGGGACCTGGACGGCTTCGTGCTCACCTCCACCCACCCCGGCGACCGACGCACCTCGCACCTGGCCGAGCGGGGCATTCCGTGCGTCACGTTCGGGCGGCCGTGGGACTCCTCCGGTCACCACCCGTGGGTCGATGTGGACGGCGCCGCGGGAACGCGCGAGGCCACCGAGCACCTGCTGGCGGCCGGCCACCGCCGGATCGGATTCCTCGGCTGGCCGCAGGGACCGGGCGTCGGCGACGACCGGCACGCCGGGTGGACCGCGGCCATGCGCGACGCCGGGCTGGCTGCGGATGCGGTGGCCCGCAGCCAGAACGACCTCACCGAGGGCCGGGCCGCCGCCGCGTCCCTGCTGGCCGATCCCGCGATTACCGCGCTGGTCTGCGTCTCCGATGTGCTCGCACTATCGGCGCTCACTGAGATCACCACGGCCGGCCGTCGGGCGGGCACCGACGTCGCCGTGGTCGGATTCGACGACACCGACGTCGCACAGATGGTCGGCCTCAGCTCGGTGCACCAGCCGCTGGACCAGGTGGCCTCGGCGTGTATCCGGCTGATCACCGACCTACTGGACTCCCCCACCACCCCCGATCCCCCCCGGCGAGTACTGCTGCCGCCCCGCCTGGTCGTCCGAACGTCGTCCGGATCGGGGTGATCCATCGGCGTCCGCAGCACTATCCCGTCGGCAGCAAGAGCCATCAGATCCGTCCACGGCACCACCGATTGACCAAGGAGCAGCGGAATGACAGCACAGCGAACCATCCGCGTCGCACTGGCCGCCCTGACCGGAGCAGCACTACTGGTCACAGCCGGCTGCGGCAGCAGCGGTGGCGGCCCCGGCGCATCCGGATCCGCGGAGTCGACCGAATCATCATCACCAGCATCCGGCGGGCAGACCAGCACCCCGCAAACCCCTGCCAGCGGCGCATCGTCACCGATGGAGTCGCCGAGCGGCACGGCCTCCGGGTCCGCCGGCGCCTCGCAGAGCGCACCGGACTCCGGGTCCGCCGGCAGCTCGTGGACCGTTCCGGCGAACATGCCCAGGGCGAACCTGACGATCCTGTTCGGGTCCTCCGGCGACGCGGAGACCAAGGCACTCAAGGCCGCTACCGCCGACTGGGCCAAGCAGACCGGATCGACGGTCACAGTCACCCCCGCGTCCCAGATGGATCAGCAGCTGGCGCAGGGCTTCTCGTCCAACACCCCGCCCGACCTGTTCTACCTGGACCCCGGGAAGCTGGGCACCTACGCCAAGGCGGGGAACCTGTGGTCCTACGGCGACCAGCTGCCCAACAAGAGCGACTTCTACCCGGCACTGGTGCAGACCTTCACCTACGACGGAAAACTGGTGTGCGCGCCGAAGGACCAGTCGACGCTGGCACTATGGATCAACACCGAGGACTGGTCCAAGGCGGGGCTGACCGACGCGGACATCCCCACCAGCTGGGACCAGTTGGAATCGGTAGCCAAGAAGCTCACGGCGGACGGCCGAGTTGGGTTGTCGATGTCTCCGGGCCGCGACCGGGTGGATGCGTTCCTGGTGCAGAACGGCGGATATCTGGTCAATGACGACGGCACCAAGGCCACCGCGAATTCCGAGCAGAACGTACAGGCCCTGACGTACGTGCAGAAGCTCATGACCGACGGCAGCATGAAGTGGTCGTCAGATCTGGGCACCGGCTGGGGCGGTGAGGCGTTCGGCAAGAACAAGGCCGCGATGACCATCGAGGGCCCCTGGATGTACGGCGCGCTGTCCAGTGACTTCCCGAACATCAAGTACAAGATCGTCCCGCTGCCCGCGGGGCCGACCGGCACCCAGGGAACCCTGGTGTTCACCAATTGCTGGGGTATTGCGGCCGCCAGCAAGAACCACGACCAGGCGCTGAACCTGGTGGAGTACCTGACGCAGCCGTCGGTGGAGATGCAGTTCGCCAAGGCGTTCGGCGTCATTCCCTCGGTGCAGTCCGCGCAGGCCGACTACCTCAAGGAGTTCCCCAACAACAAGCCGTTCGTGGACGGCATCGCCTACGCCAAGGGTGTGGTCACCGCGGCCGGGGTGGGTGAGGTGCTCTCGGACTTCGACTCGCAACTGGCCACGCTGGCCACGGGCGATCCGAAGTCGATCCTGGACTCGGTGCAGACCAACCTGCAGGCGGCGCTGTCCGGTAGCTGATGCCGTTCCTCCGAGACCGGAGCGAATCATGACGACATCACCGAGCACACCCGGCGTCTCACCGGCCGCACGGCGGCCGGTGAGGCACCGGGGCGGTATCCGCGGGCGGGAGGGCACCGCGGGTTGGGTGTTCATGACACCCGTCATCGTGATCCTCGGGCTGTTCCTGCTGCTACCGATCATCGCCGCCGTCTGGGTGTCGATCTCGGACTGGAGCGGTCACGGCTCCCCGCTGGACGCCGGCTTCGTCGGCGCCGAAAACTACCAGACGCTGCTCGCCAAACCCGGCCTGTCACAGCAGAATCTAGCCACCTCGCTGCGAAACAACTTCTACTACGTCATCCTGGTGGTGCCGATCCAGACGGTGCTGGCGCTGTTCCTGGCGTCGGTCCTCAACGGCCGGCGACTGAAGGGCAAGGGCTTTTTCCGCACCGCCTTCTACTTCCCCTCCGTCACCAGCACCATCGCGATCATGACGGTGTTCCTGTTCCTGTTCACCACCACCGGCGTGGTCAACCAGATGCTGAGCTGGCTGGGTCTTCACGGCCCCAACTGGTTCCAGGACCCGCGCGGGGTGCTGCGGCTGATCCTTTCCGGCCTGCACCTGGTCGACACCAGCAACCCGCCAGGATGGCTGGTGAACAACCACTTCCTCGGGATGAGCTGGTACGACTGGCTCGCCGGGCCGAGCGTCGCCATGTGCGCGCTGATCGTGCTCGCGGTGTGGACCACCGGTGGGACCTTCATGCTGATGTTCCTGGCGGCCCTGCAGGACATCCCCGATGAGGTGGTCGAGGCCGCCCGGGTGGACGGCGCCACCCGCTGGCAATCATTCCGCAGCGTCACGCTGCCGGCACTGCGGCCCACCCTGTTCCTGGTGGTCACCCTGGGTCTGATCGGTACCTGGCAAATATTCGACCAGATCTACATTCTCGGTGGCGGCAATCCCGCCAAGACCACCCTCACACCCGCGTACCTGTCCTATCAGGCTTCCTTCGGTGACGGGAAATGGGGCCAGGGTGCGGCCATCTCGTTCATCCTGTTCGCGATCATCATCGTGATGACGATCATCCAGCGACTGGTGATGCGAGAGCGCAAGCACCTGCCCCGGCGGCGCCGGTTCCGGCCCGCGCCACCGATCGCCCGCGCCGAGCAGGGGGCCACGGCGCCGGCAGGGGGCACACGATGAGCACCATCGCCGCCAGCCCCACTCGCGCCCCGCTGGCGCCACTATCCACCGGGAGAGTGCGGCACCGTGGCTGGCACCTGCTGCGCACGGTGATCTCCTACCTGGTGTTGATCGCGTTTGCGATCCTGTACATCTACCCGTTTCTGATCGAGATCGCGACGTCATTCAAGACCGACGCCGACGCCACCGCGAATCCACTCGGCCTGATTCCCGAAACATGGACCACCAAGGCATTCCAGCAACTCGCGTCCGTCGATTTCCCGCGCTGGTTCGTCAACTCGATCGTCGTGTCGGTCATCGTTACCCTGGGCCGGCTATTCTTCGACTCGTTGGCCGGCTACGCGCTGGCCCGGCTGCATTTCCTGGGTCGACGCGCGCTGGGCGGTGCGATCATCGCGGTGATGGCGGTGCCCGGCGTCGTGCTGCTGATCCCGAAGTACCTGGTGCTGGTGCAGCTGCACATGTTCAATTCCTACCTCGGCATGATCATCCCGCTGATGGCCGACGCCGCCGGGGTGTTCATCATGCGGCAGTTCTTCATTGCCATCCCGGTGGAGGTGGAGGAGGCCGCTCGGATCGACGGGGCCGGCACGTTCCGCACCTTCTGGTCGGTGGTGCTGCCGATGGCCCGGCCGGCGCTGATCACACTGACGATCCTGTCGTTCCAGGGGTCGTGGAACGAATTCACCCACTTTCTGATCTCGCGCAACAGTCCCAGCCTGAATACGCTGACCACCGGCGTGGCACAACTGGTCTCCGGGCAGTTTGGAGGCAGTACCCAGTTCCCGCTCAAGCTTGCGGCGGCGCTGCTGATGACCATCCCGACCGCCGTCGTGTTCTTCGTCTTCCAGCGATACTTCATCCGCGGCGCCAGCGCCGGCGCGGTCAAGGGCTGACGGGGAGTCGATCAGACGTCCAGATCACCAGCGACGAGGGCGTTCTCGATGCGTTCGGCGGGGTACCGGGTGGTCGGCCGGCCCGCGTGCAAGCTCCAATAGAAGTCGTTCATCACCTCGGCCACCGGCGCGTAGCGCCGGACCATCGCGGCCAATGGTGCGGGCAGGCCGGGAGTGTCGCCACGTCGAGAACAGCGACGCAGGTACGCATTGCGCACGGCCGGACCGTCCGACACGACGAGGGTGCTGACCACGGTGTTGGCAAGCTGAGTCACCACGTATGCACGGTCGTGACGACCGGTCTGGTCGAAGAACCGCCGCTCGGCCGCGGAGAGGTCGAAGTGCCGGGACGTGGCGAGCCCAAAGTCCGAGAGGTAGAGGCGTTGATCGTCCGCGAGGATGTTGTGGAAGTGTGCGTCGAAATGGGACACCTGGTGCGACTCCATGCAGCGCACCGCGTCGAGCAGCTGGGCTTCGACGCGACGGCATGCCGCCGCGGCACGATCCTGATCGGCCAACAGTTGCGTGGTGAGCCACGCGTGCAGCGTGTGGGGGAGGTATTCCAGCGCGAGCACCAGGGTCGCCGGGGCATTGGCCAATGCCCGCAGCCGGCATCGGACGGCCAGCGAGCCGCCCCAGAACCGAACCGACTCCTCGATGGCGTCGGCATCCCCTAGCTCGGGAGCCGCCGCCATCGCGCGGGGCAGCACGCGCCAGTGGTGCAGCAGCGGAAAGTGCGCGCAGGCGCCGTCCAGCACCCATCGGGTGGCGCCTTCGAGCGACCGCAGCTCGCGCCACGCTCCGAATCCGGCCGAGCCGACGCCGTACTGATACCAGGTCGGCAGACCGAAGAGGTTCGAAGTGCGCCGGACATGCTCGCTTCGGTTCTCCCGACGGGTCAGGCGCACCAGCTTGACGAACACCGGTATTCCGCTCACGTCGATACGCGCCGTCGACCCGCCAATTCCGATACCCACCTGGTTGCCGGCGGCCAGCGCGGCGAGCAGCGTGTCGTCCGACCAGGAGGCCAACGCGGCGGACACGGTCCGGTGCCGTGCCTCGCGTTTGCCGACGCTGCTCATACGGTCAACGCTGCCACACGCGACGACGCGGGCGCCGGCCCGTCCGTGGTTCGGCGCCGTACCTCGTCCGCGCGCACCGGGCACGCCGGAACTCGAATCATCATAGTGATACATGTATAGTTCTTTGCATGATCGAGTTCCGGATCGACCGGCGCAGCGGGGTCGCTGCGTATGCACAGATCGTGCGGCAGACCCGGGATGCGCTGCTGCTCGGGCACCTGCGGCTGGGTGACCAGCTACCGACGGCCCGGGAGGTCGTCGCGTCCACGGGCATCAATCCGAACACGGTGCTCAAGGCCTACCGGCAGCTGGACGCCGAGGGCCTGGTCGAGACCCGCGCCGGGGCAGGGACATTCGTGGTGGCCACACCGGAGCGGGTGGTGGACGCCGAGGCGTCACCGCTCGCGGCGCCGCTGGCCGACTGGCTGGGCGAGGCGCGGTCCTCCGGGTTGGACCGGCCCGCCGTCGAGGCGCTGTTCAAGTCGCAGTTGGATGCCGTCTTCGAGGAGAAGGGACAGAGATGAACGCCACCATCGCGCCGACCGCTCCGCTCCGGGTGGACGGTCTCGGGCAGCGCTTCGGCCGAAAATGGGTGCTGCGAGACTGCTCGTTCGAGCTGCGCCCGCACGCGGTGACGGCGTTGATCGGACCGAACGGCGCCGGCAAGTCGACGCTGATGTCCGCCGCGGCCGGGCTGCTGCAGCCGACCCAGGGCCAGATCACCATCGAAGGAATAGCGGTGACGGCGTCTCCCTCGGGGTCCCGGCGCCGCCCGGCTCCGCTTCTCGGTCGCGAAACGCTAGAGAACCGCTGATCAACACCGGCGCCCGGCGGCCGGACGATACGCCGGGGCCGGCGAGCCGGCGGTTTCCGTTCAGCCGGCCTGCCGGTGGCTCTCGACCAGGCGGTGCTCCGCCAACCTGCACGCCATCTCGGCCAGCGAGTCGAACGCCACCGACCCGCGCAGATCCAGCAGCGCCGCAGCGACAGACTCGCCGATCTCGACGCGATCCGCCGGCCAGGGCAGCCGACCGGCCAATTCGGCGGTGAGGATGTCGACGAGGGCCCGCAGCCTGGCTGGCAGGACCCGCTCGCCATCGAGCCCGGATGGCTGCCAACCGGTGATCGTTCCGCCCACTGCCACTCCGTCGCTCACTCCGGGTACCGGATGGCTCGTTCGGCGCCGCTGGACTCCCCGACGATCACTGTCATGCCTTTAAATGCCCGCTACTGACGCGATGTTGCACCCATCAATGTTACAAACCGATAACGATGCACTCGGCCGGCCGGCTCAGGCGCCGGGTACCTGCAGCAGCCTCGCCAGTTCCGCCGTCACGGCAGGGTCGTTGTCCCGCGCGGTCCCGTCGATCGCGACGATGGGCGCCAGGATCCGGGTGCTGGAGGTCAGGAACAGCGCCTCCGCCGAGTGCAGCTCGTCCGCGGTCACCGGCTGCACGGCCGTCGACCATCCGGCGGCCTCGGCGACCCGCAACAACCGACGAGCGGTGATTCCGTCCAGGATGCCCTCCCGAGGCGGGGTCACCAGGCTCCGGCCCCGGGCCAGCACCACGGTCGAGGTCGGGCCCTCCAGCACACTGCCGTCGGTGTCGATGAAGATCACGTCGTCCGCGCCGTGCGACCGGGCGTACCGGCCGGCCGCCATGTTCATCGCGTACGAGAGAGATTTGGCGCCCACCAGCAGCCACGGCTTGGCGGCCACGTCGACCCCGTGGAACCCGCGATCCAGCAGCAGCACGGAGATGCCGTTCCGGCCGGCCGTCGCCGACTCGCCCAGCGCCGACCCGATGACGTAGCAGGTGGGTTCGCCGCCCTCCTCGGGCCCGCGGGTCGCGATCAGCCGCAGCACCATCTCCGGCCCGCCGGTCCAGGCAGCCAGCACGGCCTGGATGGCCGGCTGCCACACCTCCGGTGCGGGAAGCGCGAGGTCCATCATCCGAGCGGAGACCTGCATCCGCGCCAGGTGTTCGTCCAGATCCCGGGGTGATCCGTTGACCGCCAGCGTGGTCTCGAAGACCCCGTCACCGCGTAATACCCCCAGATCGTCCGGGCGCAACAGGCCGAGACTGGGCGGCACCAGCACACCGTCCAGCCGCGCAACGATCTTGAACGTTTGGGGCGTCGTCACCGACATATCGTACGGCGCCCTGCCCGGGACCGTCGGCACCACCACGCGATGATCGATTGCGCAGCAGCGTCAGCAATCAACAAGGGGAATGCTGGGGTCCAGCGCCTCGAGGTCGTGCCGATCCGAGGTGAGCACGGTGGCGCGGTGGCGTCGCGCCGCGATCACCACCGAAGCGTCAACCACATCGCTGGTGTCCGCGCGCCCGCACAGCACCCCCGCCGCCCGGGCCTCGGCGTCGGTCAGCGGTTCGATGACAACATCTCGCGCCCGCAGCACTCGCGCCAACCGCGCTTGCCGACCGCCTTCTCGCCATACCTGGCCGACCACGCCGGCGGGAATGATGACCGTTCGGCGGTCCAGGCGCGCCGCCTCGATGATCGCTGCCGTGGCACGATCCGCGCGGTCTACCGCAATGAGAGCACCGGCGTCGAGGACGAGACTCAATGCTGCTCAGCGGTCGCCAGCCGGGCGCGGGCCTCCGCTAGTTCGTATTCGGTCAGCGGACCTCCGGTGCTGTCGAACAGTTCAGCCAAAACCACTGCAAGGTCGTCGTTTTCCACTCGGGCGCGGCCAGCATCGTTCAGCCAAGCACTCACGGACCTCGCTCGTCCCTCAGCTACATCCTGACGCGCGCGGGCCGCGACTACCGGATCGAGGCTCACGGTCACCTTACTGACGGTCATACTTTTACCGTACCATCGGCGGGGGGCCACCCGTCATGAGGTCGGAGGTCGAACCGCCGAGGGACGTGTACGGTGCCAGGGCACCGGCCCGGTCACAGCTTGCGCAGCCGGATGTTCGTCACCGCATGGTCGGGTCCCTTGGTGAGCACCAGGTTCGCCCGCCCGCGGGTCGGCAGGATGTTCTCCACCAGATTCGGCTCGTTGATCGAGGACCACACCTCGGTGGCCATCGCCACCGCCTGCTCGTCGGTGAGCGAGGAGAACCGGTGGAAGAACGAGTCGGGGTCGGCGAACGCGGTCTGGCGCAAGTGCAGGAACCGGTGCACGAACCACTGCCGGATGTCTTCGACGGCGGCATCCACATAGATCGAAAAGTCAAAGAAGTCCGATACGGCCAAGGCACTGCGTCCCTCGTCGTCCAGCCGAGCCGGCTGCAGAACGTTGAGCCCCTCGACGATCAGCACATCCGGTTTGCGCACCACCAGCTCATCGCCGGGCAGGATGTCGTAGGTCAAATGGTCGTAGCGCGGCGCCGTCACCTCCGACGCCCCGGACTTGACCGCCGCCATGAAACGCAGCAGCGCCCGGCGATCGTAAGACTCCGGAAAACCCTTGCGCTCCATCAGATTGCGCTCTTCCAGCACCGCGTTCGGGTACAGAAAGCCGTCGGTGGTCACCAGTGCCACCCGAGGGGTGTCCGGCCAGCGGGCCAGCAGTTCACGCAGCACCCGGGCGGTGGTCGACTTGCCCACCGCCACCGACCCGGCCACGCCGATGACGAACGGGGTGCGCCCGGACCGCTCCCGCAGGAACGTGGAGGTGACGGTGTGCAGCATGCCGGTGCCCGCCACGTACAGGTTGAGCAGCCGGGACAGCGGCAGGTAGACCGTCGACACCTCGGCCAGGTCGATCGGGTCGCCCAGCCCGGACAACCGGGACAGCTCATCCTCGGTCAGCGGCAGCGGGGTGGACTCGGCCAGCGCCGACCACTCCTGCCGGCCCAGGTCGACGTACGGGGTGATGCCGTCCGGCAGGCCCGTCCACAGGGGTGCGGGCGGACCCGGATTCGCCGGTTCGCTCGCGGCCGGGGCGAGGGACGGGTGCTGGTCGGGATACGCCGCCATGCCCGGTGATTCTGCCCGGTCGGCCGCTCCGGGGGCACCGGCAGCCGGTGTGAGGTGTGCCGCACCTGGCGGACCGGAAGCCACGACCACCGCCCCGACCAGGGGCGCCGTCACCCCCGCCTACCATGGGCAGCGTGTCGTTACCCGTGTCCCCGCTGCTCGCCCGGCCCGGCGCGATCGCGACGCCGGACGACGACGAGCATCGCATCGATGTCGGCCTGGCCTGGCACTACGGCGACCCGCTGGGCGAGCAACGTGCCGCGCAGCGCGGGCCGGTCCTGCTCGATCGGTGGACGTCCGGCGAGATCACCGTCACCGGCCCCGACCGGCTGACCTGGTTGCACTCGCTGGCCAGCCAGCAACTGGCGGATCTGGCCGACGGCGACGCGACCGAGGCGCTCTGGCTGTCCCCCCAGGGGCGCGTCGAGCACTGGGCAGATGTCGCCGATCTGGACGGCACCGTGCACCTGCGCACCGAGCCGGGCGCCGCACCCGCGCTGCTGGCCTTCCTGGAGTCCATGCGGTTCTGGTCCAAGGTCGAGATCGCCGACACTACCGGCGAAGTCGCGACACTCACGGTGTCCGGTCGGGACGCCGACGCCGCGCTGGCCGCAGTACTACGGGTGCCCGTACCACCGGCCGGGCACGCCGCTCTGGTGCCCGACGGGCCAGCCGCCGGCGGCTGGCTACGCGGCTCCCCGGACGGGGTAGACGTGGTGATCCCCCGCGCCGGCGTCGGTGCCGCGGCGTCCGCGCTGATCGCCGCCGGGATCGCGCCCGCCGGTACCTGGGCCGCCGCCGCGCTGCGCATCCCGACCCGCCGACCTCGCTTTGGCGTGGACAACGACGAGCGCACCATCCCCAACGAGATGCCATGGCTGGCAACGGCAGTGCACCTGCACAAGGGCTGCTACCGCGGGCAGGAGACGGTGGCCCGGGTGGACAACCTCGGGCAGCCTCCCCGCCGGCTGGCACTGCTGCATCTGGATGGCTCGGACGAGACGTTGCCCGTCACCGGCGATCCCGTGCAGGGCGACCGGGGACGCACGGTCGGCCGGATCGGCACCGTCGCCTACCACTTCCAGGACGGCCCGATCGCGCTGGCGCTGGTCAAGCGAAGCGTGGGGCCGGACGATGCGCTGCTGGCCGGCCAGCAGGGTGGCGCGGTGGCCGCCCGCATGGATCCCGCCGACACCGTGGCCGCCGGACGCCCCTTCTCGGTAGACCGCGGGTCATTCCACGATTTCCGGAGGCGGTGACGTGACAACCGAAGTGGCGGTTTCCGGCGGTGACGATGCCGTCGGGATCGGCGGCGTTCAATCCAGCAGGGTTCAATCCAGCAGGGTTCAATCCAGCAGGGTCGGATCCGACGGGCCGCCGGAGACCCAGCCCCTGGTGAGCCTCGACGAGATCCGCCGGGCCGTGGCCCGCATCGCTGGGACCGCGGTGCGCACCCCGCTGATGCGCTCCCCCTGGCCCGGTCTGTGGCTCAAGCCCGAGATGCTGCAACCGGTCGGTGCGTTCAAGATCCGCGGCGCGCTCAATGCGATTGCGAACCTCGACCCGGAGCTGCGCGCCCGCGGCGTGTTGGCGCACTCCTCGGGCAACCATGCCCAGGCCGTCGCCTACGCCGCCCGCGCGTTCGGCGTCGACGCGCACATCGTGATCCCGGACAACGCCCCAGCCCGCAAGATCGACGCGACCCGGGCACTCGGCGCCACCGTCGAACTCGTCCCCATCGAGCAGCGCTTCTCCCGCCCGGAGGAGATTGCCCGGGAGACCGGCAAGCCGCTGGTGGCGCCGTTCGACGACCGGGATGTGATCGCCGGACAGGGCACCATCGGGTTGGAGATTGCCGACGACGTCTTGGCCCCCGGGCAGCCGGCCTGGGAACAGCCGCCGGCCGCGATCCTGGTGCCGGTCTCCGGCGGCGGGCTGATCTCCGGCATCGCCGCCGCGGTCGCCGCGCTGCTGCCGGACACCGCCGTCATCGGGGTGGAACCGGAACTGGCCGGCGACGCCGCCGAGTCGTTCCGGTCGGGGCAGCGCGGGTCGTGGACCCCGGCGCAAACCAGCCGCACCATCGCCGACGGGCTGCGCGCCTTCGGCCTCGGCGAGCTGCCCTGGCGGCACATCCAGGCACAGGTCGCGGACATCGTCACCGTCACCGAACAGGAGATCCTGGACGCGACCCGGATGGTGGCCCTGCAGGCCAGGGTGGTGGCCGAGCCGAGTGGCGCGGTCGGCGTCGCGGCACACCTTTTCCACTCCGACCAATTGCCGACCGGTACCCGGATCGCCGTGGTGTCCGGCGGCAACATCGACCCGGCACTGCTGGCCCGGTTGCTCGCCGATGGCTGACGGGCGGTTCGGCACGCTGCTCACCGTCGCCCCGGCCGCGGTCGACCTGCCCCAGTTGTTGCGCATCGCGATCGACGCCGAGCAGGTGGGCGCCGCACGGATCCACCTGGCGCCGGATCAACCGGACACCCGGCGGGCGGTGACGGCGATCCGGGAGCAGACCCGGCTGGTGGTGACCGCCGATCCGGACGGAGTGGCGGCACCGGCCGCGGACCGCACCGGGCCCGATTTCACCGAGCTGGTGTTGCCGGCTTCGCTGGCCGGCCCCGAGCTGCTGGTGGAACTGGCGCGCATCGCCCGGGCGCATCCGGGCGCCGCATCGGTGGGTGGCCGCGGACCGGCATCGCTGCCGGTGCTGCTGGCCGCGCTGGCGGTGGGGCTGCATCTGCGGGTCGGCACCGCCGATGCCGACCGGGCTCCGACCGGCACAGCCCCGAACGGCACGGCCCCGAACGAACCGGGTCCCAGCGATCGGCCCGAGCCCGCCGCCCCGGCCGGCCCCCCGCGCATCGCTCCGGCCGGCACTCCGCGCCCCGCCGACGACATCGCGCTGATCGCCCGCGCGGCCGGCCTGGCCCGGATTGCCGGCCGGCCGCCGATGCCTATTCCGCAGGCCCGGGCGGTGCTGGGACTTGACTGATCCACCCCTCATCGCAGCAAGGAACCACACGATGCCCGACTTCCCCGCAGGCCCCGTTCCGCTGGTCCGGGTGGTCCGCTCCGGCCTCACCGAATGCGTGCACCACGGCAGCGTGGTCGTCACCGATCCCTCCGGCGCCGTGCTGCATGCCGTTGGTGACGTCACCTCCCCGGTCTTCCCCCGCTCATCCAACAAGCCATTCCAGGCGGCCACTTCGCTCGCCTGCGGCGCCCCGCTGGCCGGCCGGACCCTGGCGCTCGCGGCCGCCTCGCATTCCGGCGAGCCCGAGCACGTGCGACTGGTGCTCGACGTGCTGGCCGCGGCCGGGCTCACCGAGGAGGATCTGGGCTGCCCGGCCGACCTGCCCCTGGATCAGGCCGCCCGGGACGCCGTCGTCACCGCCGGCGGCGCCGCTGCCCGTCGGTACATGAACTGCTCGGGCAAGCACGCCGGCATGCTGGCCGCATGTGTGGCTGCCGGATGGGACACCGGCTCCTACGTGGATCCCGGCCACCCGCTCCAGCAGGCGATCGCGGCGCGGGTCACCGCCCTGGCCGCCGAGCCACCCGCCGCGGTGGGTGTGGACGGCTGCGGCGCCCCGCTGTTCGCGCTGTCGCTGGCCGGGCTGGCCCGGGCGTTCGGCCGGATCAATGCCGCCGCGCCGGGCTCACCCGAGGCGACGGTGGCCGCCGCCATGCGGGAGCACCCGTGGATGGTGGCCGGCACCGGCCGCGACGACACCGTCCTGATGCGGGCATATCCGGGGCTGCTGGTCAAGGGTGGGGCCGAAGGTGTGCACTGCGCGGCGCTGCCCGATGGCACCGCGGTGGCGATCAAGGTCGCCGACGGAGCCGCCCGGGCCCGGATGCCGCTGCTCACGGCGACGCTGCGGCGACTCGGGCTGGACTCGGACGGATCCGGCGCGCTGGACTTGCTGGCCCGCGAGCCGGTGCTGGGCGGCGGACACCCGGTCGGGGTGGTGGAACTCATCCCGGGCGCGCTGGACTGGTAAGACGCGCTGCAACCGCGATCATCCAGTGGGACCGCGCAGGGCCACCCTGTACTCTTAGGGGCACGACAGATTCATGACATCCGGGGCCGCCGCCATCGGCCGCCCCGCCGGGTATGCGCAAGGGGGTCCGCCATGGGGCGCGGCCGTCAGAAGGCAAAGCAGACGAAGGTCGCTCGGGCGTTGAAGTACCACACCGCCTCGATCGACGTCACGGCCTTGCAGCACGAGTTGTCCGGCGGAGAGCAGGACTACGACGACCGGCACGCCGGCGCGCGCGAGGACGTCGATGCGGACGACGACCCGTACGCGGCGTACGTCGACGGCGACGACGAGAGCGATTACGCCTCACCCTCCCGCGGTCGCTGACCGGGCCGCGGCGCCGACCTGACGCGCAGCGGATCGTGACGCGGTGAGTAGCACCTATCCGGGTCCCTCGCCACTGGATCCCGGTGCCCTCGAGCGGCTCTGGGACTTCGACGACCCGGCCGGGTCCGAACACCGGTTCCGCACGGTGCTGGACACCGAACGGTCCCCGCTGGCTGGCGCCGAACTGGTCACGCAGCTGGCCCGCTCGCTCGGTCTACAGGGGCGGTTTGCCGAGGCGGATGCGTTGCTGGACGGCATCCAGATCGACGCTTCGTCGCATCCGGTCCTCGCGGTGCGCACCGACCTGGAACGCGGTCGATTGCGCAACTCGTCCGGCCATCCCGACCAAGCGGCCCGGCTGTTCGGGAGCGCCCTGCGGGCCGCCGAGGCTGCCGGCCTGGACTTCCTGGCCGCCGACGCCGCCCACATGCTCGCCATCGCCGAGCCGGACCGCGCCGAGGAGTGGACGCGTCACGGCCTGGCGATCGCCGCGGCCAGCGACGAGTCACGCTGCCGGCGCTGGGCCGGATCGTTGCACAACAATCTGGGCTGGACCCGGCAGGAGGCCGGCGATCTTCCCGGCGCCCTGGCGGAGTTCGAGGCCGCGCTGTCCGCGTACCGGGAGTTCGGCACGGCCGAGCAGGCCCGCTTCGCCCAGCAGGCGATCGACCAGTGCCGCACCGCGATGCGCGGAGCCGAATAGTGTCTGCGGAGCGCTCAACGCCCCGGCTCGTCCCAGCAACGGTTTCATCGTCCTCGCACGGTCCCCAACCCTTGCCAGGACGACGGAACCGTTGCTCGGACGGGCACGCTCACGACGTGGAGCGCGCCCGGCTGGCCCGGGCGGGTCGGTAGGCCGGCTCGGGCCACTCAGAACCGCAGGTGGTCGCCCGACAGCACGACCCGCTCGGTCGATCCGTCGATGGACGGCTCCACCATGCCCAGGATCACGCTGGGCACGTGCCGGGCGGTGAGCACCGCCATGGCGCGGTCGGCCTCGTCGGCCGACACCACGGCCACCATGCCGATGCCCATGTTGAACGCCTTCTCCATCTCCTCCCGGGTCACCCGGCCACGCGCGGTGATGAATCCGAACACCGGCGGCGGGGTCCACACCCGGCGATCCAGTTGCGCCGTCAGCCCCGGCGGGATCACCCGGGCCAGGTTGCCGGCCAGCCCGCCCCCGGTGATGTGCGCGAAGGCGTGTACCTCGGCCTCCCGGCGCAGCGCCAGGCAGTCCAACGCATAGATTCGGCACGGCTCCAGCAGTTCCTCGCCGAGGGTGCGTCCGAACTCCTCCACGTGCCCGTCCAGCGGTAGCCGGCCGATGTCCAGCAGCACGTGCCGGACCATGGAGAACCCGTTGGAATGCACGCCGGAGGAAGCCATCCCGATCACCACATCGCCGGGGCGCACCCGGTCCGGCCCGAGGATCTCCTCGGCCTCCACCACGCCCACCGCGGTCGCGGCCAGGTCGTAGTCGTCGGGGTCCATCAACCCGGGGTGCTCGGCGGTCTCCCCGCCGACCAGCGCGCAGCCCGACCGCACGCAGCCCTCCGCGATGCCGGACACGATGGTCGCGATCTTGTCCGGATCGACCTTGCCGCAGGCGATGTAGTCCTGCACGAACAGCGGCTCGGCGCCGCAGGGCACCAGGTCGTCGACCACCATCGCGACCAGGTCGATGCCGATGGTGTCGTGCACGTCCATGGCCTGCGCGATTGCCGACTTGGTGCCCACCCCATCGGAGGCGGAGGCCAGCACCGGCTGGTGATAGCGATCGGTCGGCAGCCGGAACAGCGACGCAAAGCCGCCGATGCCGCCCATCACCTCGGGTCGGGTGGTCTTTTCGGTGAAGGGTTTCATCAGGCTCACCGCGGCCTCCCCCGCCGCGATCGACACACCCGAGCCCTCGTAGGTGGCCCCCGATCCGATCGGGTGGTGCACCGTCATGAATCCATCGCCTCCGGGGCCGTGGCACCAAGCATCGTCATGGCAGCTACCTCGTCTCGTATCAACACCGGCCGCAACGGCCGAGCTCTCTCAGGGACGGCGCAGGGAGTCGGCGGCACCATAGGAGGCGCCCAGAGCGGTACCCACCGACGATCCGGTACCCACCGGCGCCCCCGCGGCAGCCCCGGCCCGGCTGACCGGTGCCGGCGCGCCGGGCAGCTGCGTCACCGCCCCGTCCGGCGGCGACTGCACGGACCGGGCGATGCCCTCCAGTACGTGCTTGCCTACCTGCTCGGGCACCGGTATCGGATACTGGCCGGTAAAGCACGCGGTGCACAGCCGACTGCGCGGCTGCTCCGACGCGGCCACCAGGTCGGCCAGCGAGACGTGCGCCAGGGTGTCGGCGCCGATCGAGCGACGCACCGATTCGACGTCCTCCGGACCCGATCCGGCGTTGGCGATCAGTTCGGCGCGGGACGGGAAGTCGATACCGTAGAAGCACGGCCAGCGCACCGGCGGCGAGGCGATCCGCACATGCACCTCGATGGCGCCGGCCTCGCGCAGCATTCGAACGAGCGCGCGTTGGGTGTTACCGCGCACGATCGAGTCGTCCACCACGATCAGCCGCTTGCCGCGGATCACGTCCCGCAGCGGGTTGAGTTTGAGCCGGATACCCAACTGCCGGATGGTCTGGGACGGCTGGATGAAGGTGCGCCCCACGTAGGCGTTCTTCACCAGACCCTGGCCGTACGGGATGCCGGAGGCGGCGGCGTAGCCGATGGCTGCCGGGGTGCCCGAGTCCGGGGTGGGGATCACCATGTCGGCCTCCACCGGCGCCGAGGCGGCGAGCCGGCGACCGATCTCCACCCTGGTCGCGTAGACGCTGCGCCCGGCGATGTGGGTGTCCGGTCGGGCCAGGTAGACGTACTCGAACAGGCAGCCCTTGGGCTCCGGCGGAGCGAAGTGCGCACTGCGCAACCCGTCCTGGTCGATGGCCAGCAGCTCGCCGGGCTCCACCTCCCGCACGAACGAGGCGCCCACGATGTCCAGCGCGGCGGTCTCGGAGGCGACCACCCAGCCGCGCTCCAGCCGACCCAGCACCAGCGGACGCACCCCGTGCCGGTCGCGTGCCGCGTACAGCGTGTTCTCATCGCAAAAGACCAGGCAGAACGCGCCGGCCAGATCCGGCAGCAGGGTCATCGCGGCCTCGGCCAGCCCGGTGTCGGTGGCGGTGGCGGCCAGCAGCCGGGTGATGATGTCCGAGTCGGTGGTGGCGGTGGGCCGGCGGCGGGCACCGTCGGTGGTGGCCAGCCGCGTGGCCAACTCGGCGGTGTTGACCAGGTTGCCGTTGTGTCCCAACGCGATCCCGGTGCCGACCGAGGTGGAACCGAAGGTGGGCTGGGCGTTCTCCCAGGTGGTCGACCCGGTCGTGGAGTAGCGGGTGTGTCCGACCGCGATATCGCCGTGCAGGCTGGACAGGCTCTGTTCGTCGAAGACCTGCGAGACCAGGCCCAAGTCCTTGAACACCACGATCTGCGCGCCGTCGGACACGGCGATACCGGCGGCTTCCTGGCCGCGGTGCTGCAGCGCGTACAGCCCGTAGTAGGTCAGTTTGGCGACGTCCTCGCCGGGCGCGAACACCCCGAACACGCCGCACTCCTCACCGGGAGGTGCTTCCAAGGGGATCTCGGTGCCGGAAGGCGGGCCGGGTGATACGGCGGTGACGGGATGTGGATGTGACCGGTCCGGAACCGTCAGCTCGTCGCTGCGCACGTTGTCCCAAGCCCCTTCGCCGCCCGATGACGCCGGTGCCCTACTCTACCGCCTGCGGCGGGTCGCCAGGTCGCGCGGGCGGGTCGTCGGCGCCGGAGGATCAGCCCAGCGGGTCGACCGCGGCCTTGGCGGTCGCCGTCACCGCAGCCACCGACGCCAGGAAGCCGGGGTCGTCGGCGAACGCGCTGACCTCCGGCACGTTCAGCCCCTCGGCATCCGGCGCGGCGGTGGACAGCACCACGACGATCAGGTGCGCGGTGAACCCCGCGGAGTGGATCGCCACCACCCCGCCCAGGCAACACCCCCAGCCCTGCTTCGACCCGGCGCCAGAGACGGCGTTCATGCCGAACTCCTGGTCGTAGCCGTCGGCGGCGGTGTGGCTGGCGGCCCGCATCGGTGCGGCCAAGT